>Ga0099822_1008066_pt1 | contig 13513 bp, 7 predicted proteins | sample CowpeawhiteBW_FD_76839 | JGI IMG/M metagenome (GOLD analysis project Ga0099822, IMG submission 76839) | Root nodule microbial communities of legume samples collected from California USA - Cow pea white BW | ecosystem: Host-associated > Plants > Roots > Nodule | place: USA: California | collected... | reverse complement strand
TTAGTGTATGAATGTAAAAAATATAAAAAAAAAAAAAAAAAAAGAAAAATAATGTATATGTTTATATATATAAAATATTATATATATATATATATATATATATATATATATATAAACTATCATTAACGATTTTTTTTAGAAAGAAGTTTTGAACACAATTATGAATCCCATTTATATTCAATACAATTTCTTTATAAAATTATTATCCCTTGCAAAAACATTGATTTAATGAAATATTTCAAAAGATATAAACTTGTGATATAAAATAATAATTTATAAATACTCTTTATATAGTCCTTCTATTTAAAAAAATTAATATTCATGTAAATAATTAAATAAATAAAAAATAAATTATTGTTTTAATTTTAATATTGATACAAATGATTTAATATTGTCTGTAATGAAATAGTAATATCATTATCTGGTAAACATATTTATAAAAAATGTTAATTATTACTATTTTAATAGTTATTGTATTAAATTTAAACAGAAAATAAAACATTTAATTCATTTTAAAATCATAAAAGATTAAATTGCATTTTTTTAGTTCTAACACAAGAGAATCAAACTTAATCTAAAGGTGATGATAAACGATAATTTAGCAATTTAACACAAGAGAAACTGTTAAACACTATCAACAGAGGTCATGAACAGTGGAAGCGGCGCAAACATGGTTCGGCGCAAGCGTCGGAGGCATTCACCGGAAAATTCTCCGTCAAAACGAAGAAGACGTTCTCAGTCTGAACGTCGGAGTAGGAGATGGGTTGTCTCTTCCAAAGACTCTTCAAATTGCACGGGTCAGAATAATTTAATTCGAATTCTGTTTCACTTTGAATATGCATTCACTTCCAATTGTATTCCATTTCTCTAACACTGTGTGGGAATTTGAAGAGATAAGAACAGAGAGAAGATTCATAGTCTTTTGGAATATTGAAAATGGCGTGTACAATTGATTAGGATAGCATCCAATTGATGGCTTTTTAAATGTTATTTTTAAAAATTGGGGAATGTATTCATTTTATTGCCTTTTAGGTAAAATGAAGAGGCGCTTTATTAATTAATGTGTGTGAGAGTGTGACAATTGATAAACGCCTAAACGGTTTGTTATTTGTGTGTTGCTTGCTTCCGCATGGATTGTTCCTATGAATGCTACATTCATGATGATACTGAAAAGAGATGTAAAACAGGTGCATATCAATAACACCCTACTGTGTGTCCCCAATAAGGAATCTTCTTGAGTGAATTGAAAATTCTAGACCAAGTTGATTTCATGTGCTGTTGCCGTCTATCCTGGCCGATGGTATGGCAGGCCACGATTGCGGAAGCCCTCCTCCAGAAAATTTAAGCACTTGTTATTCGTCAAAGCAGGAAACACCTCAGCTGGAATCTCCCTTTTTTGAATGCGGAGTGTGTTCCAGGAGATGGGTTTTCTCATCAAAAGATTGTTCTAATTGCATGGGTCAGAACTCAGAATTACAAGGTTATCTGCTTCTAGGGAAATAATAATTAGTTTGAATTCTATTTCACTATGAAATTATGTATTCAAATGTCATACAAATTCATCACCCGTGTGGGCACATGTCCGAGGATGCGTATGTTTTTGTGTAGAAAAGTGACTTCTGTTTGTTTTGGTTATTTTTCTTTTTAGGAAAAGGTTGGAATTTTAGGTATAAATAATAGAGAATTTAATTACCGGATGCCATTCTACATTCTACATATTCATATACATTTTAGTTGGTGCCTTATCCCAAAATTTCAGCTGTCTAAGGAGGAGGGCAACAAAAGAAATTTAAAAAAAAATAAAGGTGTGAATGTACAGATGAGATCTGCTTGCTCATGTGTAACCCCACCCCGCAATAACTAACAGTCCATGATGAAGATAGCTAATACTTTACATTTGGGTACCCCTGTTAATTGTGTCATTTAGACTTCAGATTAAATAGTGTTTATATCATATTTACTAATCTGAATTGTTCCTTCCCTTGCAGATAAAATTGTGGTTGTTTCATACAATATACTTGGTGTTGAAAATGCATCAAATCATCTGGATCTGTATTCTAATATTCCACATAGGTTCTTGGAGTGGGACAAGCGGAAAAGGCTCATACTTGAAGAGATTAACAACTATAATGCCAGCATACTGTGTTTCCAGGTAGTCCTTCCAGCTGTTATACATTGAATACTGGTTACAACTTTCGACCATTTTTTATCATTACGATTTATGCATCAGTATTAAGCTTTGAAAGCTAGAAAAGAAGAGCTGGTGAATGACCAAATATGTCCATGAAAGTGCTTGACATTGTCATTTTAGGGTATGAAGGCAACATAATTATTAAAATGTCCTTGAATGTAAAGAAGACTACTCAATTTTATCCTTCCATTAATAGACCTTTGCGAAAGCTAATGCCTACATCAACGTGGCACGCTGGTTGACTACGTGGCAATTGAAGTTGTAGTTGTAGTTGACACTAGACTATCCAATTTTTTTAAAAGAATCGTACTTATTCAAGAATTATGACTTGTTATCATGTTGTTTTCGAAGCAGTTCTTAAACTTAACCACTTCTTGTCATTTTGATTCTTGAAAGTACTTTTGAATTTTGAATTAAATCCTACCTTGTACATAAATTATTAGCCAAGACATCGCCGTATTATTTCTCATATTTTTACCATCCTTTCGCATATTTTATGGTTCACCTTGACTGTTTTATTATTCATCTTTATATCAATTCACCATTTAAAATGTCAATACTCACAAGACTAAATGTAATCTTTAAAATATGTTTTTAAATATCATAAGAGCTTAAAATTAAGTTCGAAATATTTTGTACTCATTAATAATATGTAATTAATAACTTGATTTATATAGAAGATTTGGTTCGAAATCTTTTATAGAATCTTATCAGTAGCATCTTGGATTTAACTAATAACTACTGCTATACGTAATCATTCATAAATTAGTTCAATAGTTGTATGAACAAATACATATGATGCAATCAAACAATACCATGTCATTCACCTTCATATATTTATTTGGTCAAAGGAATCCAAAACAGCGACAATGTAAAGGAGTAGGAATAAACACAACTTGAGGTTGCTTTTATGTATTAAATTTTAAACGGTGAACTTGATATAGAAGTGGAAGAGATGAAAGTCAAGATGGACCATAAATAGTGTAAAAGACACAAGTCACACTGATGTTAATTCCAGTTGGCACAATCAAACAGCTTAGTTGTACCCGATTTAGTGTTTATTCTCTACTTGAAATTGTAAGCTAATTTTCTACATTATAGAATTGTATTTGAAGAATTGCTTTCTCATAAATCTTGTGTCTGAAGGAGGTTGATCATTTTAATGATCTAGACAATCTTTTCCAGAACAGTGGCTTTAAAGGAACTTACAAGGTATATTACATACACATTTAAACTATCATGTTAGTTTTAAAACTCCTAATATTTTAATCAAGTACCTATGTGGATCATTATTTTCATTTGTCACAGGCTCGCACTGGGGAAGCAAAAGATGGATGTGCTGTATTTTGGAAAGACAAATTGTAGGTTTCCCTAACCCATAAACCATTTACGTAATTGAGTTTTTGTATCCTATATTAATCAATTTATTTACATTGTTGTCCTTTGACAATAATTAAATGAGATGCGTAAGTATTTCTTGATGCAATAGAGAACCAACAGTTAAAAAATGTGCTAATGTAGAACATATCAATTGAGAAATATCGAATTCCTAATTTGGCCTAATTATATTTTGTAATGTGAATGCAGATTCAATCTTCTGCATCAAGAAGATATAGAGTTCCAAAGATTTGGCATGCGCAACAATGTTGCCCAGCTGTGTATTTTGGAGGTATTTTGGGTTTGGTTTTATTTTTCTAAGTTGTTTCCATCCTGTGTTTTATATTTGCTTCATTGTCTTTCATTAGAAGGATTTATGATCTGTTATACAAATATTTTAGTTCCCCCCATCTTATATTCTGTTGTATGTCCTCCTGAATGCCATGCATACATGTGTTCTCGCTGCAATGAAATAAAGTGTTTTTATATCTTATTACTCTATTTTATTATCAATTTACAGGCAAACCGTGATAAAAAAGAATCTGACGCATGTAACCTAACCACAATGTAAGTTTTACATGTCCAAAATGGGTAACATAAACACAATCGTTTGCAGTCTTTGACATGGTTTTCACATAACACTTGGGTGTGCTTCTATTCCAGTATTCTTGAATGACTCCTATTTACTTTTGTATACCAAGTTATTGCATACCAACCAGTGACTTGTTTCTATTATTTCCTTCTCTTCTTGAAACTGTATTGCATCGCTAATTTTTAGCACCAAAGTTTAAAATTGAAAATTTTTGAAATATTAATGAGTACACTCATGTATTCACATATGTTCTCTCACACACACATGGTGTCTATTTTACGGCCAGTGATTTTTCAAGTTTTCCACTTAGCAACTAATATGATCGTCATCTATAGGGAACCATCCACAGGAAAAAGAAGATTTGTTGTGGGAAACATACATGTGCTATTCAACCCAAATCGTGGTGACATCAAACTGGGCCAGGTACTTCTTAACTAGATGAGTATCATTATACTTATTTGTGTTTGTGCATGTGATTCATTTTTTAAACTTTTTAATATTATATTTTTTGGGCCAGGGTTGGTGCAAATTACTTTACCTTAAACAAATGCATTTAATTGTCTATAGTTAATTAAGTTGTCTAATATTTTTTTTTTATTATGGAAAACTACTACATGATAATGGACAGGTCAGACTTTTACTTGATAAAGCTTACAAGTTGTCACAAGAATGGGGCAACATCCCTGTTATTATTGCTGGGGACTTGAATAGTGTTCCACAGGTATGATACTGCTTTATACTTAGTAGTTTATCTATTTCAGATTAGTTATCTAATGTGCTGTTATTTCATTTTGTTTCGTATCGTCTGAGGCTTCAGAGTGCCATATACCAGTTTCTGTCTTCGTCAAAGGTGAGTTTGTCATCTCCTTGTCATGGTATATTCTATAGCCTTTTAGCTTATTTGTGTGCGGTATCTGAGAAATTTGACTATATGTAATGTCTCAAACCATCAGTAAATAATTTATCAGGATTACATTACAGATGATGGGGGCACAGAAAGGGTATGAGGGAAAGGGGAACATATTCCATTGTTTGGGGGTTTGAAAATAGATAGGATTGTAAAAGAATTCTTGAGGATCTATTTGCCGATTGTTTCTTCCAAAAAATCAATTTTTGTTGACTTGGAAATTGATTGGAATGAGAGGAACCCAAAGGTAAAGCTAGCTTTGTGTCATTAATTCCCCTCCCTGTTCAGTTCATCCTTACTTGTCCCATTCCATTCAATTAATGGAAAAATCCAAATACAGTTAGAGGTGTGACTTGTTCTTTGAGGAGAGGGGGCCATGAATGAGTTTTCAGTGTTTATTTTATTGCAGTTAGACATCCAATTACATGATCGCCGAAATATGTCAGGACAGCTTGAAATCCAGTCCAGTAGACTCTTCAGATCACAGATTCGTGATGATGCTAGGTAGTTTTTGTCTTTCCTAACTTTAAGTTTTGGTTACTATCTGCCATAACTTCCACTCCCCACTCTCTCATATAGAAAAAGAACAACACAATTATCAATTCTGGAACAGATTAAGGATCACTTATTTGTCGACACTGTAGATTATTTGTTGATATGGATAATGTGGTCTTTTGTTGTTCTTAATGATAAATAATATTATTGCCTTTTATTGCTGTTATTGATTATTTCCTTGTTTATCCTGTAAATTTTGTTGTATTATATCCTTTTTATTTGCTCACCTAATTAGGCTATAGAACATCTAATTGACTTTGTAATCTTCTTTCCCTAATTACGAGATTCTATATAATTGATTGAGCTGAGAACTCTCCTCTAAACCAAGATGTTCACTTAACCAGTTTCTTGCCTCTGTTTCAAGTATTGTTATTATTTGTCCAATTTTAGAGGGAAGGGTTATCATCATTGTTACGTAAAACTTTATATGTTAGGTGTTCTGTAATAATTATTTGGGTATCTGGTGCAGCATTTCGATGACTCTTTCAAGGCAATTGCTATATAGATGGAGTGTGGAAGAACTAAGAATTGCAACAGGGGCGAAAGGAATCACTCAACTTCAGCACCAGCTCAAACTCCGCAGTGCTTATAGTGGTGTTCCTGTATGCTGTTTTAATCTGCCACCTAAAATTGTTACAATCGGTTATTTCGGCAACTTCTTTGTGATTGTGATATAAAGATTGTACATCTAATATTAATATGGGAAACTCCTTATAGATTTTAGTTGGATATTCAAACAGTCTTGATATTTCCCACTTCATCTTCATAAATCGCATGTACTTATGGTTGCAGGGAGACAGTAGAACAAGAGATGATATTGGGGAGCCCTTGGCAACATCATACCACTCCAAGTTCATGGGAACTGTTGATTATATCTGGTAATTATATTATTTAACAAACGCCAAAAATTATATGCATTTACAAATTGTGTTTGTTAGTTGTGACCGATGTCATTGGTAATCAGGCATTCCGATGATCTTGTTCCACTTAGAGTTCTTGAAACCTTGCCAATTGATATTCTTAGAAGATCTGGAGGACTCCCCAGTGAGGTAATCTACTTAAAGCTAGTTCTTGAAACCATATTCTGTAATGCGCTAATGTAACTTGTTCCACTTTGGATTTGGATTATCTGTGTCTTTATGATTCTTATGCCTTGTAGAAATGGGGAAGTGATCACCTAGCTGTTGTATGTGAGTTGGCTTTTAGCAAACAACAACAATGCTGAGGTCTGAACCTTAAACTGATTAACAAATATGGAGATTGAGAGTCAAAGCATTGTCGCCGTGGTAATTCTGATTGAATGGTTACCATTATGTCCTCTTTTCCTTTCAAGATTTCACACTCTTCTGATTCCTTTAGCCGTGAAGGAGCGTCATGAGATCTTGCTGTGAATTGCACTTGATAAGCATCGTCTTGCAATTGATCTGCAAATTCCTCCTTTCTAGATGCTGCGTGGAACTTGAAAGTGCTTTAAAATTCATCAAGAACTTGCTGTGTTGCGATGTTCAGAGAGCAGTCAGTGTATATCTAAAATATTATGATATTCAAAGACAAATTTGCTGCTATTTTCACTACTCTTTTAGAGAGTTTTATGCAGCATCTTCAAAATTGAAACTCCAATTCTCCAAATGTAATAGTGAAAAATATTTATCAATTTATGAATTATTCTCTTTTACGGCCCTCGTTTCCCCTCCAATTCTTCAAATAATTACCCATCGTACTTAAAAATTTAGTCACATCATGGTTATGCTAAAAATTTAGTCACATCAACAGTTAAAATGCAATATGCTAAAACTCATGAATTACATAAGAAGGCATTTTTATGTCATAAGCTCACTGTCTAAATTGCAAGAGATTTTATGAGAACCAGCGTATTTCTGTAGATGTCTTTTTGGATGAACTATTCCATAAGTTTTTTCTAAAAGAAAAAAATAAATTAGTTTATACATAATTGAAAATTTTATATATATTTTTTTCCTTTAAGAAAAACTTAGAATAAGTTCATCCAAACATATTCATTCTAGTTATCAGACACCCCACGAGCAGAACAGGAATAAACAAGGATATTTTCAAATGATCCATGCTGAATTAGTTTTTTGTGCTTATGCCTTAAGGGAAAATAGTTGCTAAAAATTTTCATGCGGGGAACATTTATTCTGTGATTGTAATGCTTTTGCTTTTAACTTTACTTTGGCATTCTCTTTTTGTTTTGATTTTCCATGCAATAACAGTAGCCAAAACCAAATAAAGTACACACTCGGGAGCAATGTCTTTTCAAAGTGGATATAATAAGCAAGAAGGAAAAAGATCAAAGACATGAAGACACACTGAAGAAAATATGAAACAGATTTAGTTTCTTAACAAAATTGAAAAACTACAAAAACGGTTTCTCCAATCTGCAGCAAAGTTCTTCACAATGGAAATAAAGCCTCAAGTCTCAACAGTTAAAATGCAATATGCTAAAACTCATGCAGCCAGTAACCTATTTAAACGAGTTTCTGCATAAACTTCTGCTATAATATTTTCAGCTATCTAAATTGTTAACTGTAAGTTATGCATAATATTTTTGACTTACGAAGAATTTTTTGTTTCAGAAAAAACTAATGTAAAAACTGGTCCAAACAAGTGATTAAAAAATTTTATGAGCTTTCCCAATCTAGAGTTTCATCAATCCAAGCTAACTCATCAAAAGCACTGTCCACAGGGGGAAGAACAGTGGCTTCTCCATGTTCCACATTCCACATAAAACCACCTTTGATGTCATTGTCCAAGAAATTATAAAACTCATTATCAAGCAAAATTCCCCTTTTCTCTGCTTCATCCAAATAGAAACCATCACAACCAAACAATGATTCCATAACTGGCTCCTCCAGCAAAAGTTGTGTTGAATTATCTTCACTGTTAACTGGTTCCACATCTTCACCAACCTTTTCCACATTGAACTTTTCTTTGACTGAATCATTCAGGTCACTAACATCTAGTGAAGCTTTTGTAGTGCAGCAGACATCAAGCACTGATGATGGAGATGCATGAAACAACACTTCTTTGGAACTGTCAAAAGCCACTGCATCATCCCTTTTTCTCGAGCTTTCAAACTCATTCTTCTTTGTCTCATAAGCCATAGCAGCTTCTTGTTCAGTATCAAATGTACCAAGCCACACTCTCAACCCTTGAATAGGATCTCTAATTTCTGCCACATATTTCCCCCATTTCCTACGTTGAACACCTTTGTACATGCTTGATGGTTTCCTCATCCTCCTACTTGAAAAATGGATTGCACTTGCTTTCATCTTTTCACTGCTTACATCTTCTGAAGAATTCTCTTCTTGTAACTTGCTTTGCATGCATGGAACCAAGATTTCCTTCACAACCCTCTTGGAGCAACAACCACTTAACTCATACCCATTGCTCAACAACTTATCAACTTCTTCTTCTTCTTCACTTGAGTAATCTGTAGCATCAGGGTCAGTGTACACAATTCTAATTTTCCTTACTGTTTTTACGTTTTTTTCTTTGCCTGGAACCTTCTCTTTTCCTCTCTTACATTCCATTTCCTTTTGCTTGGAATTCCTGACATTTTTTAACAAATATCCTTCACCAAAGATAACAATACTATTCAAGTATAGTAAAATCACTATTAGCAGTGTTCTAAACCAGAAGCAAAATGCAAAAAGCAAAGAAAATATCAAACAGCAGAATCATCAAGAAATTTGAGTAGAAAAGCCAAAAGTCACAAAATAACACTATGAATCATCACCCTTACTTGTATCAACTATAAGAGCTCCAAAGCATTCAAACCCCAACAACATATAAGTCCTGCATTAAAAGGGGTAAAGAAAAAATGAACATTTCTGAGTGAAAAATGATAAGGAAAAAAAAAAAAAAACGTAAAACCTTTGTCAGACACTGAATTACAGATACCAAGGTGAACTCACATACCCTTTTGATCTTTTAATCTCTGGTAAAAAAGTTATCACTGATGGAGTGACCAGAGTTGCATGCAGAGGCTTTAACTCAAGGAAGCACACAAGCACACAGAAACTGCTTCAAACCAGATATTGAGATTCATGCCGTTTTCTGCAGAAAGCATTTACTGTGCAGTCTGGAGAGGAAGTGAAGGGGACGTAGAAACAAATGTTGTAATAAATAAGCAGCGTTTGAAAGTCTAAGGAAACCAAAAGTAACTTACTAATGACTATTTTATATTTTTGTTTGGAAGTTGTGATTTTTGTTTCTCGTGGATACAACAAGGAAACCAAACAAGCAGCTTGTGATGACATTATGGAAAGTAACTGATGTTGAATTTGACTGGACAATGATGCTCAAAAAAACTTGTTTCTCTTTCTCTCACCCCACCAACACTCTCTCTTCACCTTTTCACAATTCACTTGAACTCACATCTTTTCAAATCATTGAAACATATAACAAAATCATGTAAAATTAGTTATGTCTTCTACATTGACATAGTTCATGAGGATTTTAAGGTTTCATTTTAAACAAAATCGAAGTAGACAATTTCCAACACATGCCATTAAGACATTTTCATAGTTTATATCAAGTACTGAATTCTGCTTTGTTTTTAAGAAGTAAATTGATTTTTTTTTTAGTTATTAATGTAAATATAAGCATCTATGTAATTCATTTTGAAATAAATTAAAAAGTCATTAATATTTTATTAAAAACTGTGAGTGTTAATTAATTTGGTTTTCTTTAAAGATTGAAACTTCAGCTACTTTGTAACGTTAGTGAGTAGAAAAGAAAGTGTAATAAACATGTGTACTTATTTTCTAACCTTTTAGATGAAATCATAGAAAATGAGAAAAAGGAAAACAATTTGGTGGGTCCAGTCAATACAAATTCCTTCTTTCTTCTTTTCTCTCTCTCTTTTTTCTGGTTTTCTCTGATTTTCTGGTTTTCTTTGTTTTTCTGGTTTCTTTTGTTGATGACTCAGCTTTAAGATTTGCAAAAAGGAAGGTTACATTTACAGAACTGTAACTGAAATCCTTAATGAAACTTGAATTTAATTAATATTAAAATTTTGTCTAAAAAAATTAAATATATTAAAGGACAGTCAAATTTTTTTAATATTTTTATTTTTATATTTTTATTTTTATAATTATTACCAAGTTATATTCACTACAAATATTGTTAAGTTTAAATATCACAATACTTTTAAATGATTAAAAGTTCATGGAATTACAATTTAGTTATATTTAAATTTTCAAAATAAGAAACCTTTTTTCAATTTTACTGAGTGAAGAGGTAATATGAAACTTAATTTCTACTACTTCATTTTATAATTATTATAGTTTATTAACAGAGATGTCCTAGTACTATTGTTATAAGGTAACGTTCCTAATAAATGTCTAAAAAGTAAGAAATAGATAGAAAATGTAGAGTCTAATACACTCTTTTATTACTAGCTCAAATTCGTTCAAAATATCCTAAGTTGCTCAAACTAAAAATTCATAAGAATGAATAAGGTCACTAAAAAAAATATGAACTCATTCAAATATATAATGAATTTGTATTAAAGACAAATAATCTTCTTATTTAATTAAAAAATCTATTTATTTTTCAAATAAATAATTTTTGGAAAATAAAATATCAGTTCTAAAAATATTTATTCAAGCTAGTCAAATTGACTATATAAGCAAAAAAAAAATCAACAGAATAGTCTTATCCGAATAATTTTTATTTTTAGTGATTAAAATTATTTTAAAAGGTAGATTCTAAAATAGTGTGTGATTGGATAAAAATATTGAAAAGAAGAGGAAAGAATTTTACCATGGAGTGAAACGAGTCGTTTAGATCTCATCAAAGCTTCGTCTTGGTCTTCTTCTTCCTCTTCTTCTCTTTGTTTAGGTTTCTCAGAGCTTCCTTCAGCGTTCTTCTCCAACCCATTTACCTGTATTTCACACTTTCAAGCACAACTGCACCATACAATCCTTCAAATTTTGAAATTGAAACTCATATTTAATCGTATTGTATCATCATATCTCGTCGCACGATATCTCGGTTCCTTTGCTTCTTTCTGAATTCCCATTGATCGATCGCAATTGAGAGATGGTAAAAGCGAGGGACAGAACCGAGGATTTCAAAGATGCCGTGCGCCACACCGCTCACTCTTTGGGCTACGACGAGGTTCCTTGTTCACAATTTTGCGATCTTCATAATTCAAATCCTTAATTTTTCTAGTGTGTGGAAATGTCACGTTTGGGTTTGGCTGAATAGGGTTTATGAACACGTGTTGATTGTAATTGGTTATTGGTTTGAGCATTGAATGGTTTCTAATCTCACTGATGAATTTGTTTTGCAGGCTAAAGTAGCGTCAATTATGGCATCTTTCATTATCCATAAACCGCCCCAAAGGTCTCCATTTTCCAAAGCCGCATTGAAGACGGTAGACTCGGCTTTCAAAAGTTTATTCATGTCTGTAGTTATGTGCTGTGCTAATTTTATGTGATGTGACATTTTTTCTTGGTTTTTGTTTTTAGCTGGAGAGTATTGGAGAGCTGGATCAGTTTTTGTCGAAGCATAGAAAGGACTATACGGATCTGCATCGCACCACAGAAAAGGAAAGAGATAGCATCGAGCATGAAGTAAGCTGGGATTCTAGTTTTAAGAGTATTCTGGTGTCTTGTTTGATGATTGGAAAATCGTAGTACTTATTGGCAAAAGTATGGTGTTTCTCCTTGGGCATGATTCCATGCTTGTTGTTGGCTGGCATTGGATGATTTAGAGCTTTCTCAGCACTGTGTTGTACATTATAAGACATGAGTTAGTTTACTTAGGCAGCCTTGCGATTTGGTCCGTGAAATCTGTTCCTTTATACATGTCGTCTAGGGGAAGAAACAGCCAATAGAAAGAGAAATTACCAATAGCAAGAAATTGATCAAGAAGCGAGTGATAGAAGAGATTAAGATATATATGTTTGGGGCTAACGTGTTATTCGTTTATGGTCCCATCTTAGGCTGGTATTAATTTTTTTTTTCACTCTAGCACTATCATTATTAAATCACATTGGTTCTCTCATAGTTGAATTTTCAAAGGCTGTTTTTTTTTTTTGTATTTGCTGTTCACACCATTCCTTCAATGTTCACGGCTCACAACAATATATAGATAGAACTTATTTTAAGCCTGCCAAGCAATTTGGCCTTTACCTGCGTATATAATTTTTATTAGCCTTCTCTGTATTTTTGGGTCAAAAAGCATTGATATCTCTTAATCGTGTATAGCGTCAGTTTTGCTTATCACTTACTATAATCTTGTAATGAATTCGGTGCAGGTTAGTACTTTTATTAAAACATGCCAGGAACAAATTGATATTCTTAAGAATAGTATAAATCAAGAAGAGGAAACTTCCAAAGGTTGGCTTGGCATTGCGACTACAAAATCTAATGCCGACATGATTGCCCACAAACATGGGGTGGTGAGGACATCTTGTGCTTGTTGATTTTTTCTGCTATTAGTTACGTATGTGGGTTGAGCAGTTGTATGATCCCTTATGCAGAGTGTATGCTTGATAATGTTATCTGAATACTAACAAGTTCATGAATATGGCTATTTACTTTTTTGTATACTAATGTTTACTTGGGTCCAATTTTAGGTTCTAATTTTAAGTGAGAGACTCCATACAGTCACTGCACAGTTTGATCAGCTAAGAGCTGTACGCTTCCAGGATGCTATTAATAAAGCAATACCACGGAGAAAACTTAACCGTGTAACCAGAAAAGATTCTGCAGAAACCTCAAAACCAGATACCATGGAGCTCAGAGAACCTGAAGAGTTACGTGCTGAGCCTTTAAGAGTCCAGCAACAACTCTTGGACGATGAAACACGTGCCCTGCAGGTAATAAAAATCAATTTATTTATGAATTTATGTAGGTCT
>Ga0099822_1008062_pt1 | contig 13516 bp, 5 predicted proteins | sample CowpeawhiteBW_FD_76839 | JGI IMG/M metagenome (GOLD analysis project Ga0099822, IMG submission 76839) | Root nodule microbial communities of legume samples collected from California USA - Cow pea white BW | ecosystem: Host-associated > Plants > Roots > Nodule | place: USA: California | collected... | reverse complement strand
TAGATTATCCATAGTAAATTCAACCAAAGTACAGTCTCAATTAAATTTTACTATGCCTAATCATGTCTATTCCTTTGTTTCTTTACCAAATAGAAAACTTAATTAATCAAAGTAAAGTCTTGAATAATTTTAGTTAAAGTGATTACCGTTAATCAAAGTACAGTCTCAATTATTGGCAAAAACTTACTTAATCAAATGAAAGTTTCTAAATAAAATCAAAGTAAAGTCTCAATTGAATTTAAAAACCTTTTCACTCATATGATTAGTGTGCGTGTAAATTTAAAATCATTATTTTCTATTCAATTAAGAAGCAAAGGACATAGATAAACAAAAACCACAACAATAATCAAAATAACAAATAAATTAATTCATCTAACCTCATAATCCAGTTAAGAAATTACAATGGAATCAACCCTAAAAGCTTAGCCCTCTATGGCTTTGATGGAATACATGATAATATATGATGAAGGAAAGAAAATAAAAGAGAGAATGAGAGATATGATGGATGACGGTGTCTGCCAAAACCAGAGAGTTCTAAGTGTCTAAGTTGTAAGTTATGTCGCTTCTGCTCCCTTAAGTCTCTTTATATAGTCTTCAACTAGACTTTGGGCTTTATCTGTCGGTTGCTAAAATATTTTATTTTTATTTAATTAATTAGCAACTTAATTTCTGTCAAATTTCCAATCTTGCCCCTCTTATTTAACCATTTTTGCAGTTTTGACCAGAGTTGATTGCTGGCTTTGACCAGCTGACCAGTTGACCAGTTTGACTGTCCAATAGCAGCCTGACACGTGGCAAAGTGTTCTCTCTCCAGAATTAGGGTTTGCTCTCACACTTTTCTCCCTCTCTTGGCTGCACGGCTGACGTGAAATGATGGATGGTCGCTCCTCCTTCTCCGACGACGTTCTGCTGCTGTGGTGGTGCGCGAATCTAGTTCGTGCTCGCGTTAATAGTGTGAGGTTGGCTGCTGGTGGGCGTTGCTGCAATGGATTGCTCTTGGTCGCATTTTCGCTGCTGTGCGAGATGCAGGAACGCTGCTGGTTCACGTTGATGCTGCTGGCTGTTCTGGTTCGTTGCTGCAATGGTGGTGGCTCACGTTGCTGTTGCTGCATTTGCGCGCTTCCGCTGCAGAGATGGCCGTGATTTCTGGTGCGTGATGAAAGCAAATTTGCGTTTTCCGGCAAGGTGAAATGGTGGTCCGAGGTTACAGATCTGGTGCAAGTTCCATGGCGAAGGTGCAGTGCTGGCCAGAGGTTTGATGGTGAGATTGGCGGCGGCAGCTAGGGTGGCGCTGCCATGGTGATGGAAGGAGATGATGAAAATTAGTGTTAGGGTTTCATTTTGGGAGATGGTGACATGGCAAGATCTGATTGGTCAATTTGGTGAGTGGAGGATTATGACACGTGTCAGCCTATGGTTAGCCTGATTTGAAAGGTGGGGATTGCCACATGGCATAATCTGGTTGAGCGGAGTTTAAGTGGTAGGAGGGGTGCAACTTAGTAAAAACTAGGGGTGCAGAACACGTTTTTGTGGTCCACTTGCAAGAGGAGTGTGTAAATAAAATCTGGGGGTGTATTTAGCTCCTGACTATTCTTTCCAAAATTTGCTGATTTTGGACCTATTTTGTAACTTTGAATATTTCAAATCCACACTTTTAATGACCCAATAATATTTTATGCAACTAAAATCAATTTTTACATCATTTTCACCTTATGTACTCAATAAATCCAGTAATCACAAATCCTAATTAAATCAATCTTTAAGCACAAAAAATTCAATTAAATCCCCAAATTTAAACATTAAATGAGGACAAAAATTTGAACTCATCAGTTATCCATGATTGCCATTTTCCGAAAGAAGCTTCACGAATTCAATATGGAATTTGCATATAGATCATGATAAACCAGATTATGGAATTTAAAACTGTTTATGATATTTATCCTCTTTTCTTAGGCTCATTTGTATTAAACTTTATCTATTGCAACCAATTGTTATGCCTTTATATCTTCATATACATAAGCTAAACATTTGGAGTTAACCACTTACGCTTTTTTCTATTTTTATTTTCTAGTTATTTAAACTATAACATCTAGGGGCAGGTTTGCTTTGTTAACCTTGACATGCACTATGGATGATATCTAGCATACACACTTTCAATTCTGACATTTTCCAAAATAAGCCTAACGAATTTAATTATATGTTATTCATGATGAAGAACATTAATTAATGAATGCAGTGTGCATAATTTCACAATGAGATAAGTTTTAAATTCTACAAATTTTCCATATATGGATGTTCCAATTAAGTATGAATAGTGTTTTGGTCATCTTCATTCAACTCAATCACCAAGTTCCTATACTAAATATAATTATTTAATTAATGGCTTCAAATAAACAACAAAATTCACATCAAACGAGTTTGGTATTAACCAAAAAAATAATCATATTAGAACTACAAAATTAGATTTAAGCCATGTAAAAATAAGCCTCATCTTTTATAACTCTTTCTATTCCTGAAAAGACACAGTAAGGAATATACTGCACAAAGTAAAATTCCTGTTCCACAATCTATTAAGCAGGGTTAATAGAGTAAGATGTATGCAAGGTAAAATTCCCATTGAATGGCTTTATTTTTAGTGGGTTTTATTACCCAATTCTAGACATTCGTCAATTATTAAAAGAAAACATGAAGTGAAATATATAAAACTATGAAATAGAAAATGAGTCAAACAAAGTAGAAGCACTTCACAAATACTCGGTAATGGAAACAAACCTGGTTGTGAACGAGCAGTCTTAGAGGAGCAATAATGTCGAATTAGTGAAGTCAGCGAAGCAGGTAAGAAGCTTATTGAAAGGAAAGCCAGTGACGAACCCCGGTCACGATAGTAGCAACGAACTATGGAGCCTAAGAGCAGCAATGAAGAAGACGAGAGGAGAAAATGCGGCTATTTGTTCGAACCAGACAGCGAGAAATAGAGAAATGAATTTAGTTTAGGGTTTTAGGTTTTCAATAATATAATTTAATATTATTTAGAATTTATTGGTGGGTTGGTGAGCCAACCCGGCTCACCACGGGTTGAACCCTGGTGAGCTAGATTCTTAGTTAGCCGGGCCAATTTTGACCCGTACCGAAATTTTTCATTTTTGTTCAACCCAACCCGGCTCCAACCCGTGGTGGGCCAGGTTGGTTCGCGGGTTATAACCCAATTTGACGGCTCTACCTAATATGCTAAAATTAGCTATTCTAGAATGGAAAAATGAACACTTTGACTAATGAAAACTAACAAAATTCAAGACACATCAATATCCTAGGAGACTGCCCATGATGTTACTATATGTCTGCCCTCTATGTCCAAAAATATCACCTTCTATTTTTCACAATCCATGAGAACGTCATTGACCGTCAACCAATCCATCCTTAGGATCACATCCAACCCTTCAAGTGGTAAACACAACAAATTGCCTTTGAACTTATGTCCCACTACGTCAATCGAACACCAAACACAGACCGAACTAGTTGAGACTTGTCCCGATACTAGCGTAGAAACCACCAACTCACATTTTAGGTCACACATAAGTAACATGAGCTTCTCCGAACACGCAAAAGATACAAATGAATGCATTACACCCAAATCAAACAAAACATTCACACACTAACCATACAATGAGCATGTGTCTCAAATTAAGTTACATGATTTTCCTGCTTATGTTCTTGACATTGCAAACACTCTCCCTACTACTTTCGGCTTCTCTCTAGACGACCTTTGTTGTTATTCTAGCTTCCCCACCATCGTTCTTGCGTTTTGAACCCATTATTTTAAGGATTTTCATATTGTTTTAACCTCTAACGCTTCCTTTGTAGCAGCAAGGACGACGAACCTTGCGAGCACTAACAACGACAACGAGAAACTAAGGTTAGTTGGGTTTCATTTAACTCAAATGCATGGCTTGTGGATGTTTTTGAACGAAAATTTTGTGTTTTGAAGGCTCATTAGGGGTGGTGTCAGACATCTCCTGTGGGCACTTTTCTGGCGATAGTTACGAGGTTTTCACGCCACCTCCAACTTTGTTTTGGTTTCCATATACTTTGATTGCACACTTGTGTCTTGATTGTATTATTTAGTTTCTTTTTTTTATTATATTACACAATTTTTTTAGCAATTTGAGGATTTTTTTTTTGGACAAAAGTTTCTTGTAGATTAATAAAATAATTAGTATCAAAATTATTTTGTGAAATTTTATAGAAATTAGAACTATTGTGGAATTATGTTTCCCTATCAAACTTGGCGTTGTTAGGAAAATATTACCCCATAAATCTTGTCCTGAAGTTGGCCCAATTGATGGCCTTGTCACGAGCTTCCATCATTTGCTGCATACCTCCCCACCAATACTCAGTTTCTCCAATCGACAAAAACGTAGCATACTCCAACTTCTGCCCCTCATTTGTAGACATTTTCCCGTTGAACTTCGGTGGGTTGTAGCGCATAAAATCATTCATATTTGAGTGATTGATTAGTGCTTACACTACCTGCGACTATTGTTGCATTGCACCCACCAGCCGCTGGATGGCTTGACCAATCTCATTAACAGAGCTTGTCAAATTTTGTGGTCCATGTGCCATCTCTCTTTCATATAATAAAGCAATAAACAATTAAACATAAACATTAACACCATTCAGATTCGCACAACAATATCTAGACGAGCTCACTTCCTAAAATCCAAAAAATGTTCCGAAAACCAGGCTTTGATACCAAAATGGAACACTCCAATTTAGGATGTCAGGAAAAGTAAAAAAAAAACATACATGTTTAGCCGAAAACGATAATTTTCAAGTTTGTTAACATAGGTTTATTTCTAATCTTAAACACGTAAGTCGAAATAATAATTGTCTGACATTTTTTAAATAATAGCAGCAAATAAAGTTACATGGTCTTTACCATTTGTTTAAAATCAAAAATTTAACAAAAGAAAATCTCAAGTTCGTCTCATCTTCACGTTAATCTACTCCAGGCTAGAACCATATGTATTATCACCTACTCTGATATAACATATATGTCATACGATCATAGCATATGTTGAGAAGAAAGAAAATGGGGTTTGAGATTAATCTCCCTTGTGTATAAACCACACACAGGGTAATCTATTTTTAATAGAAAGAGGTACAATTAAAAAGAGTAACTAAAAATAAATAGAGTAAATAGAAGATATTGTTTGATATTGTGATTAACAATATCTAACAATATCTTAGTAATATCAAACAATATCTAACCAATATCTTAGTAATATCAAACAATATCTAACCAAAATCTAACACTCTCTCTCAAGCTGGAGCATACAAATCGTATGTGTCAAGCTTATTACAAATATAATCAATTCTAGGCCCCCATAAAGACTTAGTAAAAATATCTGCTAACTAATCACTTGAGTTAACAAACTCAGTCTTGATGTCTTCAGACATGATCTTTTCCCGAATGAAATAACAATCAATTTGAATGTGTTTGGTCCTCCCATGAAAGACAATATTGGAGCTAATATGAGGAGCAGTATGATTGTCACACACAAGTGTCATTTGAGTAACATCTCCAAATTGTAACTCTCTAAGCAATTGCTTGAGCCAAATAAGTTCATAGGCAGCTGAGGCCATAGCTCTATATTCTACTTCTGCACTGGATCTTGCTACAACATTTTATTTATTACTTTTACACAAGATTAAGTTACCACCAATGGAGACACAATATCCATATGTAGATCTTTTATCAGAAGGAGATCCTGCCCAATCAGAATCTGAATAGCAAACAACTCTTATATGGTTATTAGAACCATATAACAATCCTTTTTCCATGGGATCTTTTGATATACTTCAAGATACGAATGACTTCTTTCCAATGATCTTCACATGAGGAATTAAGAAATTGGCTTACAACACTGACTGTAAAGGAAATGTCAGGACGAGTAACGGTAAGATAATTCAATTTCCCAACCAATCTTCTATACTGCTCAGGATCAGATATAGGCTCCCCTGATTTGGTAGAAGTTTAGTATTGGGATCAACAACAAGGTATCTTTAAGCACTGCTTAATTAATAGGCGAATGACCCCCCCCCCCCCCCCCCCCCCAAAAAAAATAAACTTAGGCAATGATCATACAGAAAGCAAATAAAATAAAACACAAATGTTCGACTTCCTTTTACCTAGTTCAACAATCCTTCCAGTACGTCTCCCTCGTTGCCTCAAACTCCAGTCTCCATAGTTTCTCTCTAGCTTCAGCCTTGTTGTTTTCATTCTTCTATTTTCTAAGCACTTTGGACACTAATATAACCTAGGGTGTTTACCCTAACCAGTCGTCACCATTCTCCCCTAAAGAACCCTAACATTTAAAACAACTTTTATTCTTTCCGTTTGTGTTCCCTAAACATTAAGATACAAATCTGGAGATTTAAAACCATTAACTTGGTCCTTTCTTTCTTTCATGTGGTAATACTTACTAACAAAACCAAACAAAACTAAAAAATTGAGAGAAAAGGGAGAAAATTGCCCCTTACATGACCAAACAAGCACAACCCTAAAGGAAGAAAAAGAAGAAAAACAAAATAAATACAACCCATATGTAGGCTAGCCAGGATTCAAAGTCGTACTTTGACTTCGCACACCAAACACATACTTCAACCACTAAGCCACGTGCTTTCTCATTCCATAACTATTTTCTTGCATTTCATATTTTTTTCTAATTTTTTAATTATGTAAAAATAACTTTAAAAAATGTAAAATGGAAAAAAAATTATGGAATGTAGGAAGAAAATGATGAAGGTGAAGGAAAAAAATGTCATTTAAAAATTATTCCAGTTAAGTAGGCTTTCAAAGAAATATTTTTTCCATTTTATACCTATAATAAGAAATTCACTAATAATGCGTTTGCCAGGAGTCAAACCCGGATCTATTGCTTGGAAGGCAATTATCCTAACCGTTGGACTACAAACGCTGCTTATGCACTCAAATATTTGTAATATAAAATAATATATTACAATTTATAACTTTTTTATATCATTATTCATGTGCCAGAATATATTAAAATAATATAAAATAATTAAAATTGGAAAGAAAAGTAATGCATTTTTTGGAAGTCGAAACGAATCTATTGAATGGAAGGCAATTATTATAACCGTTGGACTACAAACGTTCTATTACTGTTATAATATAACCCATACATAGGTTAGCCAAGATTGGAAGTCGCACCCCTTCCCACACCAAACACATAATTCAACCATTAAGCCACATGCTTTCTAATGATATAATGCGCACCACAAATTTAAAAACACATGTATATCTCATGGAATAAATAATTAAAATAAATAAAACAACAACTTTAATCAATCAATTATATATTCAACGTGTCTCTAAATATTGGACCATGAGACCACTACACTAATAAGTCCCTTATCTCATGAGTTTTTCTTAGCCAATTGCATTTTTCTGGGTAGGTTTAAGTGGTTAATTAGGAGTCATTAGCCTAGAATTTGTTTAGTTAGGTTTCTAGCCTAGTTTTGCAAAAGTAGTCTAATTAGGTGTTTTCAATGCATCCTTTGGCATAATTATTAGGAGTACTAATAGTTAGGCCAGGTTTAATACATGAAATAGGTTCATGAATAGGTAATAGCATATTAGTATAGTCTTAACTTAGTTTGGAAAGCTTAGAAGTAGAATTGACCTAGTGTTAGTCTAGTTTTAAGAGATTTTGAATAGGTTTTGTTGTGCTTAACATCTACATTTGAGGTTTTAGAGTTCTATGAACATATGAAGATCAAGGAAGGTAGCAAATATCCAAAGAAAGCCATGGGAGAAAGCTGATCCAGCCAAATTGATAACAAGTGGTAGAGTTGACTTTTGTTGCAAAAGTTGACCAAAGTTTGATGAAAAGTTGACATTTTGATTTTCACATTCAAATGAGATGGCACCTTTTGGGAAAGCTTTGGGGAATTAAAATACACTTGTTTTGATCTTGAGATGGTTGAAAAGTGGTCCCTAGATGCATAACACTCTTAATTCTCATTTTTGCATGTTTAGTTCTTTTTAGTGTGTTGTAGGCATAACATATTTTGATTTGGTGTTTTCTTAGTTGTAGTATAGGTAGTGGTGCATGTTAAAGTTGTTGAAAGGGAGTTGAGTGAGGAATGTTGTTGCTGAGGTGAAAAATGAAGTGGAATCCGAACCATGCAAGGTTAACATGTGGAAGGCCATTAAATGAGTGGATTGGGAGCTTCTATGAGCAAGTTGGATTCATTTACCAATTGCAGTAGGTCATGTGGATGTTGAAACATCACCAAATACATGTAAATGACCTGATGGAAGTTGTGCTAGTTGCTGGAGAACTTGTCACCCAAGTTCCAAGTGGAAATGCAAAGTAGTTTAGGCATAAACGTGGTAGTTAAATTAGTTTTAGAAACTTGTAGAACCAGTACAGGTTCTGGTTTTCTGTTATGTGTGGCACCAAAGCACAATTGAAATACACATTTCATCCACTCTCTCTCCAAAAACTCTCCACCTCCACACATTCACCACTACCATAAAACCATATTATGTTTTTCGCTATACTATTCCTGCACATTTTTAGTTGTTTTTTGATGTTTCGTCGAGATGTACAATGAGGATTGTGTTCATTTCTACCGTTCAATTTGTTTGTAATACGTTATTGTTCTTTATATTGATGATTTTCTTTCATTTCCATCGATCATTTACCATGATTTTCTTTCTTTGGCTAAATTAAGTTTGTGATTCAAGAACGATAAAGCTTGAGTGATATTGATCTAAATCAACATTGAATATCATATGGAATCTTCTTGAATTTCAGAGATGCGTGGTCATCTAACTAGATATCAAATGTCTTTCAATCTATGATCAATCATACATAAACCAAGCTACTTGAATCATTTTACTCAATTCTGCAGTTTTGAATTTCTGTTCTAGTACACTTTGATTTTGAATTCTATGATTTTCTGTTGTTTGTGCTTATTTCATGTTTGCATCTTTGTCATGCCATTGTAAGTAAGGTTTCTGCATCATTTTTCCATAAAATTCATCGTTCATTGCATCCAATTTCATGCTCATTCATAAGTTAGTTAAAACCGTTAATTAAGGTTTATCAATTAGGATCTCGAGCTATACTCAACATTTTTAAGTGATTCGTGTTCCTATGTTCAATAGAGACCCTTCCTAGACATTCTTCATTATTACGTTTTTTATTCATGCCTTAGAATTTGAGTTAAAACGTTGCCATGTGTCTACGCAAGCGGTTGCTCTCGGGAGAACTTTTAGATTTTAGAATTTTGCATAATTGAGCTTTGATTCATTTTTAGTGGTTCATTTAGGTTTCATTTAGGTGTTAGAAGCATCATGCATAGTTATATTGAATTTAGGAGCATTGCATTACATATTCATACATATGCATAAATAGTTACTTCTAGCTTTTCATCAATCACCTTAGGTGTATCTTAGTTCACTTAGGCATTTCACCAAACATTTTGCATTTTCGCATTGTTTCAGTTTTGGTTTGAAAACATTTTATTAGATTTTCTCATTTCCATAAGATAAGTTAAATAAATCACTCATTTGCCTTGCCTATCTTTTGGATTTATCCTTGGTTGACCACTTTGCTATATTAAGTAGTATTGGTGAGGAAATCGAGTTTTACTAAATCTCTAGGCGACAAGAGGTTTATCATACACCAACAAGAGTTCTCCTTAAAACATCAACCACTTTATAATTTCATCTTAATACTCTAAGTTTTTTTCTTGGTCGTATAGATGCCATTTATGTTCTCCCACCATGACTTAGGGAGTCTTCTTTCTATCTCCCTTACTTTTGTTACACTTGTCCAATTTCGTCCGCTGATATTTGATTGTCAAATCTTGTGTTTCTGCCACATTGGGACAATGTGTAGTTTAAGTGTGAGGGCAATCCTAATTTGTGATGAAATTGTTTTGTTTTGTTTTAGATTTATGCTCATCTTTTGGGAAACCTTTGCATGCGTTTCTTTTAATTTTTAGGCACTTACTTCACTCTTGGAGGATATGGTTGTGCCCATTTTATGAGGATTGGAGATGGAACTAGAAGTGTAGGAGTTTGGGGTTGCCTTCATGCTTGATTTTGACTTACTCCTACTTGCCCCTCTATTTACTTTGGTTCTTAGCTACTTATCCATACATTCCACACCATGTCCTCAACCTCATTACAACTTTCAAAAGTCCTCATAATCCCTATATGCATGTATTTTGAGTTGTTGATTTTAGAAGCTTTCCTAGTCTGTTTGATGCTTATTTTTCATTGGTGCTTAGAGAGTAAATAGTAGCCTAGAAATTTGAGTGATACAATGCATGTTTTGTGAGGTTCTCTTGCATTCAATTCACATTTTGAGCTTACTTGAGTCACTTGTCATGTTTTGAATTTCTTGGATGATGTTCATAGATATCTTGCACCTTTGACTCTTTGTGCGTTCGATGTGTTCCATTTGTCCTTTTTATTTATGTCTGTTTATTACTCGTGCATGTCTCTCTTTGTTTTTTATTTCTGGTTGTCCTTGTTTTGCTTAATATTTTTCCCAAGAGTGCAAAAGGCTAAGTGTAGGGTTGTTTGATGGGTCATTATTTTCCCATATTTTCTTACATTTATGTACCCATCCTGATGAATGTTTAGTGCTTAATTGTCTACCGTTAATGCATTTTCATGTATTGGGCTTCATTGGCCTAATAGTTTAGATTTTTACTAATTTGGGTTTAATTGGTCTAATTTTCATTTGAAATTATTTTCAAGACTTTTTTATGAATCAATTTTAGGCTTGGACACTTCATCTTGGGCTAAGAAAGTTGTGCCACATCATCAATGCCACTTCAGCCTTTTTTCCATGTCAGCATTTAGGCCCAAAGTGGCAATTTTTTAATTTAGTTGCCCAAAATAGCATATTTGTATTTCTGAACATGTTTAATGATGTGACCACATTTGGGTTTAGGTTTTTAGGGTCCAGAACCCTTATTTTCGTTTTAAGAGAGCCATAACTACTAACTTTCATTTTTCCTACATTTAGAAGAGCACCCAGTTACGGATTTTTGTTCTAACTCATCTAATTCAAATTTTCAACTCTTCTGGTTCACATTTTCTTCTCCTTAATTCATAAAATGATGTATTACCTTTTGGTTATATTCTGTTGTAACTCCATCTCCATAGAGAGCTTTTTTGTTGATTCCCTGAAGAGAATGCATGAGCTTTGAGGTTTTTTGTTCAATAATCTTCTATTATGTTCTATTTTGGGTTGCTTTTCATCAATTAATCTCCTTAGGTAATTCAAAATCTGTGTATGATTAATATGTAATGGGTATTTTGATGGTTAAGTCATTTTGTATTCATGCTAAATGAATGTGGATTGCTTAATCTTTGTGTAATTGATGTGTGCATTGCTTCGATGTATAATGAAACTGTTGTTAATCTTCCTTTAATTGAGGATATTGGTCACTGGGAGACGACCTTGGGTTCACTTTCGGGTACTACATTTAAATTGTTTTATTTGTTAGAGTACAAACTCGATCACTAACTCACTCCAAAACCTAACTCACATACATCTAGCTCAAATCAATATTTCACACATCGGTAAGTTCACACACCACGAATCTAGAAACTACATAGAAGGTTCACACACCAGTTTAAGAAAATCAAAATGAAAAGAGATCAAATATAAACATAACTCATCTAAGAAAATCCAAAACGTAAAACCCTAAACCCATCATAAAACCCTAGATAAATTAGAGAAATAGATATTGCATTCACTTACTTTACCAATTAATATTTCGTGAAGGGTTTATGCTTCCTCCATATTAGGGTTTCACTTCTTGGTATGGTTCGTGAAGGAAGCTAATATGGTTCGTGGAGAGGTGGCCTCAAGCTGGTTCGTGATTAGTGGACCTACTTCTAGGTTGTACGGGCCATGTTTGTGAAGAAGCCTGGTCAAGTTCGTGAAGCGGCCTAATTAAATTCTGGTGGTTAGTGAAGGGCGAGGGCGACTCAGGAGTTTTGTGCCAATGTGTTTTGTAAAAATGCACAAAGTGAGGGAAGGAGTTTTGTGAAAGTGAAGTTTTGGAAGGGAGGCAAACGTGCCAAGACATGTTTGGGAGGTAAAGTTTCCTTATTTCAAAGAGATTGTCACCAATTTTGTGACTTGTTTTATGACCGAAAAATCAGTCACTAAATATGCCACTTAATTAGAAAAAAATCCAGTCACTAACTCAGTTACTAGTCACTGTCATTTTCAGTAACTAAAGTCAGTCACTATTGTTAGTTTTGAAATGGTGAGTTTAGCCAAGAAGAGGGGGTTGAATTGGCTTTATAAAACTTTTTCGAAAGCTTAAATCTCTTTTCAATTGAATCTAACGGACTGGAAAGTTTGGATGTAAATGCAGCAGACCAGTACACTTTCAGTTGATCAAAATATAAAACAACAGACTAAATTGTTCTTGATACTATGAAACAGTCGATTAAAAAGGCAATTCAATCGGCTGAAATACTGGAGAATTATGCAGAATGCAGAATTTGCGAATTCAAATCAAACAACAATCTTTTATATACAAGACATGTTCCAATAAGTATTTATAACAAGTATAAAGACTCAGATTACACAAGAACGCATTAAATCACACCAAAGATCAAATTGCTTGGTTTTCTTGAGTTTTTAAATTGTTTCAAAGAGAGTGAGATGAGGGAAAGAAGAATGCACAACTATTTTTATATTGGTTCACTCAATCACAGAGCTACATCCAGTTTTCCAAGACAACCTGAGCCTGGTTTCCACTATATTCAAAAGTTTTACAAATCAAACACCAAGATTACACTTTTGAACACAAAGCACACAAGATTTTTGACTCACAAAAATCTAGAACTACAACCTACAAGAATCACACTTGCAGACCTGAAATCACATCAGGCAAACCATCTAGAGGCACAAGAACGTCCAAACCTGATGGTGGTTGTCCCTAGCACACCATACATTTGTTCTTCAAGCTACTCACAAACCAAAATGCCTCCAAGATCAACCAAGATCTTCAAACACGAGTTGCAGCTGTGTATTGTAGAGAGAGAACGCTTCCCAGAGATAAATGACACGATTTCGATCACAAAATTAAGATTCACACCTCTGCTCGCGAAAACACAACTTATATAGTTTTGGTTTAAGTGAAATCATTCGATTGAATTTTCCGTACAGTCAACTGATTTCACCTGACTTAAATGAAATCAGTCGATTGAAAAATAATTCAACTGACTGAATGCATTCATACCAAAAACTATATACAATAAGCCTTTTAACCTGTTAAAACCTATTTTAACAGATTAAAAGAGATGCACTAGGGCACACAAGATATCTAACCTATGTCATATAGCCTACCAACATTGTATAACACTAAACCATTACATTTAACATGTTATTTTCAGATTTAACACACTAAAACTAAATCTTCAAGTGGATCTTCATCAATCTTCATC
>Ga0099822_1008060_pt1 | contig 13519 bp, 8 predicted proteins | sample CowpeawhiteBW_FD_76839 | JGI IMG/M metagenome (GOLD analysis project Ga0099822, IMG submission 76839) | Root nodule microbial communities of legume samples collected from California USA - Cow pea white BW | ecosystem: Host-associated > Plants > Roots > Nodule | place: USA: California | collected... | reverse complement strand
ATATATATGAGGAGTGTGTGTGCAGATAGAGGTGGAGAGTGGGGGTGGGGGGGGTGGGTGGTGGGGGGGGGGGGGTGTGGGGGGGGAAGGAGACCTTATCGGATTGCCTCGAGTCCTCCTTGAACAGAGTCTGTGTTTTCTCCACTGGTTTCTTGTTTTTTCCCTGGGCCCCCTTTTTCCCTTTTTATATCCTTGTCGCCCCTGGTCGTGGTCCAGTTTCCCTGAACATCGTGGAGGGTAAGTTACCAAGGATTTAGGAGGTAGTGGTCAGCTTTCCCGAATATACCGAGTATTTCGGTTTCTCGACGTGGCAGACAGGTCAAGAGCGAGCCTTCTAGCTGACGCGTTGCGAAAAGTTCGGCTGATTAGACCGAGTAAAGATCGGCTCAGCCAGGGGTACAACATCCAACTTGGGACCTCTTGCTACTAACATCCCAGTACACTCTGTAGAGCTTGTCTGGGCTGATTGGGCTCCAGTCCTTTGTCTAATCTAGGTCAAACACTCAATGCTAGAGTTATCACCTGCATGAATGTTGTGTCCTGTATTTGTTTGAAATTTTCTATGTAATTTAGTTGTACTGCAAATCATCTGAAGGCCAGTGTTATTTTATTTTTGCTACATCTTTTAATTTATACTGTTAATTTGCCTAAAAAGTGCTGGGGTCAATTTAAGTTTCTTGAAGTTGCTGACTTGTGTAAGAATGTATCCTTTATGGTTCCTGAACTCCAAAAATTTATTTTCAGATTGTTGGTCTAATTGGTAGTCATTTATGCATATGGCGGCGGAATGGAAAAAGAAGCATATTTCCTTCACTTGAAGGCAAATTTGTAAAAGGTTCATGCATGCGGTAAACTAAACAACACTCTTTTTCAATTCTTATCTTTTTGTGTGGAGTAGTAAGTTGGGAATCTATTTAGTTGAATAATAATATGTGGTGAATTGCCTGAATTAAGCACTCAATAGGATCTTTGTTATAGTCAGTCAGAATCAGGTTGAATTATGTTTAAGAGAACTAATTAGGGTATGTAACTCTCTTGGATAATGATAAGCCACTGTACGTGAGTCTGCCTCTTTAGCTATCCTAGACATTGATCCTAGTAATAGAAATAGATTCTGTTGAAATCGACAACACAGAAAAATTGGATTGAATACTGTGTCTGAATATTCAATGGATGAGCTTATACAGACTCGCTATATTTATTATGCATGAATAGAGGATATTTTGTTTCCTCTAATGTAAGGATTACATGACTATTATAATAAACAAAATATGTTAATCTGATTCTTAACACTCTCTCAAGCTAAAACATATAAATCATGTACCAAGCTTTTTGCGTATGTAGCCTATTCTTGGTCCCCTCACAGATTAGGTGAAGACATTTGTTAACTGGTCAGTAGAGTTGACAGAGTTTGCATCATAAATCCTGACTCAGTCTTCTCCCTGATGAATTGATGATCAACCTCAACTCCTCTCATGTAATATTGGATTAGAGGCAATATGTAAAGTTGCTTGAGTATCATAGATCGATACCATTGTTGTAACCCCTCCAAAATTGAGTTCTATAAGTGGTTGTTTTATCCATAACATAAGAAACCACGAGTTACTAAAGACATAGACTTGTATTCTTCTACTTAAGCTTTCTAAGATACTAAATTTCCTCTTATCAATCCCCAATTACGCAAAAGTGGATCACCTATCACTGGCTGAACTAGACCAGTTGGTATCTAAGTATCCAACTATCTGAGCTTGTCCCTTGACTTTGTAAATAAGACCCTTTCTGATAAAATACTTGAGGATGGGCTGATACAATACAACGGAAAAAAGGTAGTGGAGAAGACCATGTTAGTGTAAGGCCCAAAGTTGGGAAGGTTTATTCTAGAAAAAAGAAAGCAGGCCCAAAGAATAGTAATTATTTAAGAGGGTAGTGACGTGGCAAGGGATCTTGAATTAGTGGGAATTCAGGTATTTGAGAGGGGAGGAAAGAGAAGGAAGCACGGAGAGTTTGTTATGGAATAGGGTAAGAGAGCTGTCTCTCTGGAGGAGTCATAGACTTGGAAAAGATAGTATACCGAGTTGAGCCTTGTGTGCTCATTTCACGTATTCAATAATACAGTTTCCAAATACTACATTATTCTTTTCTGTTTCTATTTTGGATTGATTTTTCTATCATCCTTTCCTAGAACACTTTTAGTATACTTCAATATTTGATGGAATGCACCTGATTGGTCTTGGCAAGGAGTGTTCAAGAATTGTCTCACCATGCTCACAACAAAAGAAGTATATGGATGAATGAATGGGAGATAGTTTAGTTTGCCAACCAACGTCCTATATTTTCTAGGACCTGATAAGGGCTCCCTTGATTGGGTAGTAATTTGACATTAGGATCCATTCCGTGGGAGTGTCTTCTAGTTTATCCTAAGAAAATACATTTAATAGTTCTAACAAACAACTTTTCCAATTCTAGTGAAACATCATGAAGAAAACATGTACACCCAAAGACATTGATTTTCAAGTGGACAGCCGTTCATTTGGAAAAATGATGGAGTGAGAAATTTGATTTTCAAGTGAAGAGGACATTCTATTTATTAAAATACATGTAGTGAGCATGGTATCACCCCAATAGTATGTAGGAACATTTGCATTAAAGATTAGGGTGTTTACAGTTTTCATCAAATGTCTGATTTTATTTTAGATATTCCGTTTTGTTGAAGTGTACGAGAACACGTAGGTTGATGTGAAATGTCATGTGAAGATAAGGAGGATGACAATTCGAGGATAAAAATTCTTTGGCATTATCACTTCAAAAAGTTTTAATTGTTTCCCAAACTAGTTCTTGATTTTATTGAAGAAAGACATAAAAATAGACAAGTTTAGATCTATCTTTAATTAAAAGTATACCCAACTACATTGTGGATATTCATCAATAAAAGAAACAAAATATATTCAACTAAACCATGAAACATGACTTGGACCCAATATATTTGAATTGGTAGCAAAAGTTCAGTTACATCCTTTTCAGTTTGTTTTGGAGAGGAGACCTAACATATTTTCCCAAGTGACATGACTCACTATCTAACATTTCCAATTTCTGGAGACTTGGAACCAAAATTTTTAACTTTGACAAATTTGGGGTGATCAATTGATCATGAAAAAGCTTAGGGGGCAAAACAGAAACGCAAGATACAAATGGTTGTGCTGCAAAATAATATAGACCTTGGGATTCATGTCCTATGCCAATCATTTGATCAACGTTCTTGAATGATAGAAGAATCAAATCGAATGTTACATAACAATTTAAGGAGTTTTTTAATTGATTTGAGAGATTAGATTAAAAGGTCAGTCAGGGATTATATAGAACAAAATTTAAATTTTGTGAATGAGAATGGGAAACTTGGTCAATTCCTTTGGAAGCAATTTTGGACCCATTAGCTAACGTAATAAGGTTAGAAAATTTAAGGGGTGACATGGAAGAAAATAAAGCAGCATTAGCAGTTGTGTGATCAGATTCAGAAGTACCTGAGTTAATAATCCATGGATTTTGATTAGTAATTGATGAAGAAATATATGTTGTTGAAACATTGAGAGTAGAAGAAATATTTGTGGTTTTCTGGTATATTCTGGGAAGTAATCCTCGAGAGACCTTAAATTTAAATTTTTTAGACAGATAAATTTGTTGTATTTCCTAGAAAGTCATGGAGAGAGTACCAATTTTCTTGAGTATGGCCCATCTTATCTCAATAGGAACATTGAGGGTGACTAAGACTATCTCCTCGATTTCCACAACCTCTTCCTAAGGAAGAAATCATTGCATAGGATTCAACCACTTTGGTTGAACTTTCCCTTTTTACATGCTTAGTTAGGGGTAACAAAATGGGCTAGCTCGGCTTGTTGTGGCCCGGTCTGGGCTATAGTATGTAACCTGCCCTGCCAAAGGATAGGATGGCGAGCTGCCAATATTTTCTTTTTCTTTAATTTTACTTTTAAAATTTGTTTTTATATATATAGATTTTTTTATAAATATATATTAAAGGCATATTTAATCCTATAAGCATTTCTAAGTTTTTAATTGATTAATTAATGTTTTTAATTGGATAAATTAAAATAGTCATTATATATACATTACATGTTAACTTACTCTATTATAATTAATAATTAGAACGCAATTTGTAAGTTTTAATGGTTTAAGTTATAATACTATTGTATATTTGCATTCTTAAAGAAATATAATATAGGAAAACTAATCTTTTAAATTATTTTTTATTTTAATTTTATTTTTTAATTTAAAAAATGCCAGTGGGTTGGCCCGTTTTTCCTGCCAATTTGGCCAGTTAGGTGAGTTGGGCAAAAATGGGCTGGCAGGTTTAAATTTTCAACCCGGTTTGCCTTGATTTTGGCAGGCCGGCCTCTAGGCTGCAACCCACTTTGCCATTCCTATTATGTACATTTCTTTTTAATTATCCCTAATAGAATATCAGGTGTATCTGTATACAAATAGAAACTATATCAAGTACAATGAAAATGCGGATATAGTCGAATGGTAAAATTTCTCTTTGCCAAGGAAAAGACGCAGGTTCGATCCCTGCTATCCGCCCTATATATTTAATAGTCACAGTCTGAAAAATCATAGAATTTACTGAGTAAAAGAGGGAGTTTCTTGACTCAGCAGTGTCTGGTTGTGGATGTGATGTGATCAAAATATGAATGCAAACTTCATAGGATCAGTGCTTTATATAGCTTGTCAATCTTTGTCTAATTCCTTCTAATGAATCAACATCTAAAACATTTTCAATTCTTCTACTTCAGACTGAACTTGAGCTAGATGAGTAGTGATGTCAATGTTGGTGTATTAGAGAGGAGCTATTTTCTTAGTTGAGTTGTATAGATGTTGTTTATCATTAGCAATATTTTTCTATTTTTCCAAAATGAACAAGTGTTAAAGGTTTTGAGATCCCTAAAGTTTGTGGTTCTACATATTGCCACACTACAACACAAACCTGGAAGTCAAGCTTCTTCTTGAGCATCACTCTTTGCTGATCCTCTGCTATCCTCTTTCTCTAGGTGTTCATGGTATCCTTGACTAAGGAACCAAGGTTCCATAGAGGCAGACCATGATAAATAATTTTTACCATTGAGTTTCTTTGTGGTGATAGTGGGTGTCCTAGAGATAGAGAAACTAGGTTCTAGAACATACTAAACACAACCAAGGGTGGCCATTTACAAAACCAGCAAGAAAGAAGGACAAGGGTTTAAAAGAAGCTTTATTAAAGTTGTAGAGCAGAAGATAATCAGTATTCAACAGAAGACGAAAAGCTATTTAAATATCATATCTGAAAGTTATCTTCTGTTCTGTGCTTTCAGCTACGTTGATCCAGAAGCTGTGGTTGGGTGTGATGATGGAGCTGTTCGTGTTTTTGACATGTACAGTAGGAGATGTTCTCAAATAATAAGGTATTTTGTAGATTTTCTTATGTTGATTTCTGTCCAAAACTGGTCAGCAACATTTAATATTTGATATGTATCCATGCACTTGGTAAATTCACCCTCTCAAGTTAGCTATTAAAGGGGGGATGATCACTTAAATACTTCAATGAGTATTCCATACTACTTGATGTGGACTTAGGCACCCCATAATACCCGGGTTCCCATCAACATTGGTTGAATAGGAATGGTGTAGTCATTTTTTTGGTGGCTTGGAACAAATAATACCATTCAAAAACAAAAATAATAATCTCATTCTTTTAAGTTGGTTCATTTATATTGCTTGTATCCTAAAGATGTCATGTAGCATTAATGATGTGCACAACTTGGTATCTGCAGAGTGCACCCTTTACCGATAACATGCTTATGTTTGAACGAAGATCGATTGATAGTAAGTGGCTCCACCTCAGGGAGTATAAGAATATCAGATCCATCCTCTGTTCAGCAGGTAGCAACACTTAGAACAAGTGATGCCAGAGGTAAAAATTTATCCCTTTCAATTGGCATTTGTTGGTTAAAGTCAGGGGAAGAGAAAAGTGAGAGACAATGGATGAATTCTGTGTTCAAATTTTACTAGCTGTTTTATGCAAGGGTGGCAGAATGGCCAGCTTGGCCCGTTTTGACCTAATCCGCTAAAATTGGGACAAGGGAAGTTGACCTACCATGGTTTTACCGGCTGAAAAATCTTGATCCACAGCCATTTTTTTATAATTTAATTTTTTATTATAATATATATATATATATATATATATATATATAATATTTTAAAGCACACTTAGTTATTTAAATATTTTGAGTCCTTAATTGGTTATTTTATGTCTCTAATTGGATAAATTAAAAGGACTATTACTTTTACACGTTAAATTACTCTATTATATTTAATAATGGAAACTTAAGTTACAAATGTTAATTTACAATATTATAGCATATGTGTATCCTTTCAAATAATACAAAAAAGTGTTAATTTTTTAAACTATTTTTTCATTTTAAGTTTTAATTTAAAAAGAAGGGTTGGCGAGGCGAGTCAAAGAGAGCTGACTCCAGCCAAAGTACCAACCTGTCTTGCCAAATTGTGGCAGGCTATTAGACCAGCTCCGAAGGTATGGTCTACTTTGTCATCCTTACTATATATATAAAATGAATTGCAAAAATTACTTTAATTAAACACCCCCCTTTCAAGCTAGAGCAAATAGGAAATGTGCACCAAGTTTGTTGTATTATTGTATATCTAATTCGTCCAAGGACCTTTCTCAAAGACTTGGTGAAAACATATCCTAACTCGTCATTTGTTTTACTAAGCAAGTGATGATACCTATATAGATAAGATCTCCCTGATGAAATGATAATCTATTTTAGTGTGTTTGGTGCTCATATAAAACAGTGGATCCATGGAGATATGCAAGGAGCTTGAATATCACATTTTGTGACTTTTGTAATCTTCACAAATTTGAGTTCTTTTAGCAACTGTTTGAACCAAATGGTTTCACACATAGTCAATCCCATGGTTTTTTTTTTCTTCAGCATTTAATCTTGAAAAAAAAAAAAAGACTTCTCCTTACTTTTTCAGGTGCATGGTTAGCACTTCCATTCTAACATGGTTCTATTGGTACACTCCAGTACTTATGGACCAATGGTACTTTAGTTGAAGTTTATAATGCTCTTTTTTGGTGGACCAGTTTTATTTGGTGAAATATTTTGTTGATCTTTATATATTGAGGATATTATTTTTGTATGCTATGGAGTGCCGTGATTAGTTGTAGCCAATATTATAAAAGCACTATACATTTCTAGTCTGATTCGATTTTTCTCTCACAGGCATAAGGACCATGTGCTTCAATCCCTCCTCTCAGCTACTGTTCGCAGGATCAGCTGTTGGACGTGCATATTGTTGGGACCTTAGGTAAATACCGCAATAGTGTAATAAAGGTTGCTCCTAAGGTGCATTCGTGCACTACAGGTGTTACACGCTGCTACAACAAAAAGTATATTGATTATATGAATTTGTTTGAGAACAGCTTTAGTCTTCTTTGTTAGAGGGAATTAAATAGACAAAGTAATGACTTACTAAAAAAATTATCTGAAGCTGATATAACGTTTATGAACATCCTAAAAGGGTAGGAAACTCCTAAAGAAATTAAGACTGCTGTAATGAAGCACATTATATCTTCTCTGGCTCTAATGAGTTGTTTCATTCCCAGAAATTTGGAATTTTCGTATTTCCATTACATTATTGATTAGTGCTGGAACTTTTATGTCTCAGACAAGGTAAGAATGGGAAAAATAAAACGTTTGTTCCTAGGACATTAACTACAACACGAACTTAGTTGAGGGCAGTGATAGCAAGTCATTTTTTATCTGGAACAGAAATTGTTTCTACTGCAAGCATAAGCCACTAATGACCCGTTTCAGTTTAATCACGACAAAGTGTTCTCTATTTTGTTTAATCATATGCTCAACCTTGTTTGTCCATTTCATGCAGAACAAGGAAACTGTTGTGGAGCAACCGAGTGAGTCCTAATGTTATATACTCCCTACAGCACATGCAGAATGACACATCAACATTAGTCGTTGGTGGAATAGATGGCATCTTAAGATTGCTAAATCAGAACGATGGCAAAACTGTTTCTTGTTTTGTTGTGGGTGATAGATTGTTATCAACATTTCAAAGTCCTTCTGGTTTCATTCAAAGAAGAAAAGGGCAGAGGTTGCCCGAAGATAACATCATAAATATTGAGCCCCTCGTACCTAGGACCGATCGACCTTCTATTACATGCCTCGCTGTTGGAATGAAGAAGATTGTTACCACACACAATACCAATGATATCAGATTATGGAAATTCGAAAGCTGACATTTCTTTGTAAAAGTAAGTATTTAATTTTCTGAACAGTGTTTGTAAATAATAATTATCTTTTCGAAGAGCTAGAGTGACGAAGAAAAGTTTATCGTTCTAAAGAATTATAACCATTGTACAATCCGTGAATTTTGTTAAGCTATGATCGCCTTCTTGTGCATCATATAAAGCTCTGGTTCATAATTTCGGGTAGTTTGAGCCTCCGTTCTCTAAATAGAATTTCTATCGTGGAAGAGTTTTATAAAAAAAAATAACAATAAATTTTATTCTTATGGGTATCATTTTAGCTATTAAGATCTCTTGGCTGGTAGCTATAGAGGTGTGTGGTTGGAGTGTGATTATTTTTAGATTTGTTAAGTTTTTACTTATTCTCAAGGTGTTCTCATGATCTCTTAAAGGTAGATAGATGAGGTATCTCACATTTTTTATTTTTTCATAAAGGAAATCATTTTAAGCTTACAAATTTTATGATCGATAAAAGATTAGACATGAAGTGGTTTGATCTCTTGTTATTAGTGTGGAGTTTTTTCATAATACGTATAAAGCCCCTTTATTTAATTCTTTTTGAGGAAATTTATTCTGTAAGTTTTTCATCATGAGTTTGGTTTGGTTTTTGATATTTTTTATTTCTTTTTTTAATAAATTATTTTTGTGTGTACCATAATGATGCTTGATATGAGTTATTAAAAAAAAAAGCCTATACTATACTTTTGGGTGTTTTTTGTAATCTAATTAAACTATGCATCATTTTGCAGAAGAAAAAAAAAAGCATGGAGATAGCTACACAGTAAACAATTAACAAAGTAAATAAATAAAATTACACAGTAAAAAATTAAAAATTTCATACATGACAGAAAATAAAGAAACTAAATTTGCAGAATCTATAACTATATATGTAATTTCCCCTACAATCGCGTTTATATTTTTAAAATATATAAAAAAATTGTATTATTTTGGTGCGTGTTTTATTTTACTATTGTAACTACAGTCTAAGTTTTTCTTCCACAATTTTATTCATAATATTCAAATAACCCAATCCTCTAATACACAACCAATCATAAAACGTTAACTATTTATTATGTAATTGTCATTGTATTTTTGTTATTAGTTGTTTTTTAATTATAGAGTAAATAACTCTAACAATAAAAATATTTGAGAAACTTGAGCGGAACAAGATGTTTTAAAAGTAACAAGATGAAATTGAAAATAAAATACATTTATATAAAATAAAAATGTAAAACTAAAATCCAAAACAAAATATTTTCTCTAAAAAAAAAAAAGATATCCAAAATTAGCATTAATCATTTTATTTATTGGGTGCAGTGTTGGTACCTTAGTGAAAGAAGCGATAGCTAGCGAAGAGAGTTAGGGAAAGGGGAAAGAAAATGGTGTGCATAAGGAAGGCGACGGTGAAGGACCTTCTGGCGATGCAGGCGTGCAACCTCTTCTGCCTCCCTGAGAACTACCAGATGAAGTATTACTTCTATCACATCCTCTCATGGCCTCAGCTTCTCTACGTCGCCGAGGACTACAACGGTCGCATCGTCGGCTACGTCCTCGCCAAGATGGAGGAGGAAACCACCGACTGCCACGGCCACATCACCTCCCTCGCCGTCCTCCGCACCCACCGCAAACTCGGTCTCGCCACCAAACTCATGACCGCCGCACAGAACGCCATGGAGCAGGTACATCACTTCTTCTATCTTTCAATAGATCAATTATATTGCCTCAAAATATTCAGGGACTAAAATCACTGGTAATTAAAAATTGAGAGAATAAAATTTAGGATTTAGGGTTCCAATTCTGGATTTTGTAAAATATAGAACCGAATTTGAATCAGGCTAAGTATATTTACATATATTTGTTTTCTCGGTCTTGTATTGGATTCTCCCACACAGGTGTTTGGTGCCGAGTACGTGTCCCTGCACGTGCGCAAGAGCAACCGCGCGGCCTTCAATTTGTACACGGAGACCTTGGGGTACAAGATTCATGATGTGGAGGCTAAGTATTATGCGGACGGAGAGGATGCTTATGACATGAGGAAGCAGCTCAAGGGGAAGCAGCAGCATCAGCAGCACCATCATCACCACCATCACCATCACCACCACCACCATCACGAACATGGAGGCATGTGTTGTTCCGGAGAGGTCAAGGGGAATGCCAAAGCCACTTGATTGAATGGTTAAAAAGTAGTGGAACGAAATGAGACTTTTGGTTTGAAGTATTAGGCTGTGGTTGAATTGTGTTGTGCAAACTTGTTGTAGATTTATTGGGCTGTGTTGCCTCATTTTGATATCAATTTTTTGTTTGCTGTCTTGGTTTTGGCTTCGTGATGCCTGAATGAATAACAGGGTTGCTGCGATTTGGTGTCTTTGTTGTTTTTTGTCACGGGAATTATTTTATTTGCACTTGAGGACTTGCTGTCAGCAGTTTTTTCTTGCAGGCACTATAGATTGGTGTCGTGCTATGTGGAGCGGCATTGATCTTCTACTGGAGCTTCATTTGTGTTGCACCATGGTATCAGCATAGCTGTTGCTGTTGTGGCCACTACTGTCTACAGTTTTGCTGGGAAAAAGGTTTGTTGGATGTTCTACTGCTTTCTTCATAGTAGCGGTTATACTTTGTGTTTTATGCCACTGTAGCTTCATGTTTTGAAGTGGCGATTCATGCCACTACTTGTAGTTATTCACTAGGTATTACAGAAAATGAGGATGAATATTTGCAGTACCAAGCTACTTATTAATGGAGTGTTACTTCCTTGCTGTGGATTAACTGAAATTGAGTATTTTTTCATTTCTGATGCAAATCGGGTGAAAGAATTGGGTGATTGTGGAGTCAGTATAACAAGGATCTTGACGAATAAAAGAGGCTATTTTTTCAGTGTGTCTTAGCATCCTATGCTCATCTCAATTTTTAGCTGCTAGATCATTGATTTTTTTTATGAGAAGTGTGAATGCAGTTGGTGCAATATTAATCATATGCATGGTAGTAAAAATTGAGATCGTTCTTGGAGTATATTTACTGCATTATTACTTATTTCCTAATTTAGGTATAGTATTTGAATTTCCTCTTTTAAGAATGCAACCTCTTGTAGGCAAAAGTAGAACTGTGTAGACATCCCGTTTCTTCAGAGGTTTTCCTTTTACTTTTTCTTTTTCTTATTGGTTTGTATACATTTTTGTTTTTCAAATTCATAAAACTTGTATTAGCAGCTAATCCGCTTTGTAATTTCAATTTAAAGAAACATTCTTTCACCCGTGGCACGCTTGTATTGTTCATTAAGACCTCCGTTTTCAATTATTAAATACAAAATAAACATGTTTTATGACATTGACATGTGTGTCGAAATGTCTATACATGTTTAGTGAAGAAAGAGAATGTCTAGGAAATGTTAAAACAAGATTTTGAATCCAAGAACAAAGAACGTTCTAAGAAGAAAACATATATTTGCTGTTATATTTAAATATACTATATCCAAAGTTAGAAATTATGTGTCAAATAAAGTTAGATAGACAAATTAATGTTATATTATCAATGAAGTGCATTAGGGAAGTGTATTAAATATAATTTATACCGAATAGTGGCCGTTTTTATCCTTCTCATATCGTAAACGATATTAAACAATAGACACTCGTAGCTTCTTGCAAAAACTTGCTTTCAGAAATAGAAGATATGACAACAATCCATCTATCAATTTTAACTTTTCTATAAATTGTATTTCTTTCTTTGAATGTTTTCCTTACTAACCTCAATTTAATCTTTACATTTCTCTATCTAATTTGCTTCTGTGTGGTACCTTTTTTCATATTTATTTGGAGTAACAAACAAAATTTGAAGGGGTTAAGAGAATACCTGAGGGTGTGCACATATTTCAAATATGCTATTGTAAAAAAGTACTTTGAAATTCATTTAGAACCTTTTGTCATATTTATTTGGAGGAACAAACAAAAATCGAAGGGGTTAAAGAGAATACTGGAGGATGTGTACCTATGATGCACAAATATAATATGTGTATTAAATATAATACGTATATGATATGTCAATATGTATATTTTGAAAACAATAGGAAATGATGTTATAGACACTTAATAAAAGAATATTGAAAAATGTACAATAATTTTTAAAACATAACAAATATGTAATTGTTATTGTGTGAATCTAAATCAAAACTATATATACTAAAGTTGTTAATATAAAAAATATAAATTATTATCATCATAAAATTATTGCTACAAGAAAACTCTTCAATAGTGACTAATTTTAATAATCAAAGATGTTAGAGACCAATTTTTTAATTAGAGATTAATTATTTTAATAGTCAAATCCTTGGTAGCTAATGTTAATGATAAATTTAAAAATCAATTTATAATAAAAACTATTTTAATTATCAATTTAGTGACCAATTATAATTTTTTGGAATTATTTTAGTTGTCAACAATTTTTAGTTTTTAAATTGGTACCTAAATTGGTCACTATATAATGATTAATTTTTTTTGTCACAAAATTGGTTATGATTCAAATATTTTCTTGTAGTTTATTACGATTTTATAAATTAGATACTTCACTGAAAAGTATCGATAAAGTATCTTACAGTATTAAACATGGATATGTGTCGGACATGGATATATGATCCAAGTTGAAGTATTGATGCATCATAGGCAGTGGCGGATTATTATGAGTGCAAGGAGGGGCCTTGGCCCCCCCAAAATTTTGAAAGTTTTTTTACAATAGATATTTTAATTTTTTTAATTATAAATATTAGGTATTTTGATTTTATTTTGTTATAAATATTAAATCAAATATTTATTTCTTTTATAAACATAATAATTAATACTAATAAATAATAAAATATAAAATCAAATATAATAAAGAATAAAGATTAAAAAGATTTATCAAAATATTTTTTATTATTTGTTTTCATTTATAGATTGTGTTTTTCATAAATTGTTTTCATATTTAATTCTCATTTGTTTTCTTTTGTTTCTGAAAAGAAAAAGATCTATTATTTTTTCTCTTATTTCTCCTTTATTCTCTTCCATCCTCGAGGAAGAAAAGAAGAAGATCATTCTTTCGTCTCACTTGATAGTGAAATATTAATTCAATAATTTATTTAATGAGCCTCTTTTATATGTCTATGCCTTGAATTTCTTACAAATTGTTCTCATCTTCCATTCTTACCTATTTTCT
>Ga0099822_1008055_pt1 | contig 13523 bp, 8 predicted proteins | sample CowpeawhiteBW_FD_76839 | JGI IMG/M metagenome (GOLD analysis project Ga0099822, IMG submission 76839) | Root nodule microbial communities of legume samples collected from California USA - Cow pea white BW | ecosystem: Host-associated > Plants > Roots > Nodule | place: USA: California | collected... | reverse complement strand
TATATATATATGATATAAACTAACTAAAAGATTTTTAAAATAAAAAAAATAAACTAAATAGAAAAGAAATAAGAAAAATAACTTTTATAATGAAAATAAGTTTTTAAAAGATAAAAAAAAACATAAAATTAATTTTATGATTAAGAATAAAAGTAAAACATAAAAATAATTGGATGATTAAGAATAAAAACAAGAAAATGAGTTTAAATTGAAAATAGAAAAAATAGTTTTTAAATAATAAAAATAGTTTTATAAAATAAATTTTATTTTATGAAAAGAATGACACAAAACAACCAAATTTGACCGTAATAAAATCTATAAAAATTTAATATATATATATATATATATATATATTTATTTATTTAATACATGTACGATACATTTCCATAAGATTTTTGTACCAAATCTTAACCTAGGATAAAAAAAATATGAGAAACAAAATTAAAGAGGATAGACTTAGGTCGACATAGATAACCTCAGTCTAAAAGCTTTAGAAAAAGAAAAAAAAAATATAGAAGACAGTTCTTTTAACTGGGTTATTGCTATGTTCAGATTCAGACTTCAAAGAAAGTTAAAACCATAAATAAAATGATTACTCTCACCAGATAAAAATATTCCAGAATTGAAAAGAAAAATATTATTTTAACATTGTATATTGTATATTGTATATATTACTAAATATCTTTGCGAGTAGATACATACATCATCATTACCTTGCCAAATAAATCAGCCACGGAAGAAGCAGGTGGTGGAATCCTTTCATCTAAGGCAAAATGAAATTCTTGAGGTTCAGTAAGATGCTTCTTGGAATTGCAAATATTTCAAATATCCCCTTTACTTTGAAAGATCTGAAAAATAAATTAGTTAATTGATGAAATAAATTATTAAAAATGTTGATGCAGTTAAATATTAAATTTATAAAAATACGTTGATATCCTATGATGCACGGATACGATACGTGTATCGGATACACACATATGTTAATATGCTTATTTTGAAAATAATAGGATACAATAATGATAGATACGTGATATATAAATATTGAGAAATTTACAATAATTCTTAAAAGCATAATAAATATATGATTGTTATTATGTGAATCCAAATTAAAACTATATGTATTAAAGTTGTCAACATAAAAAAATATAAATTATTGTCATCATAAAAGTACTAGTACAAGAAAACTCTTAAATAATGACAAATTTTAGTAACAAAAAATATATTAGAGACCAATTTCCTAATTAGAAATCAATTTCGAAACCAATTATTTTGGTAGCCAAAACCTTAGTAGCTAATGTTAATGACCAATTTAGAAACCAATTATTTTGATAGTCAAAACCTTGGTAGCTAACGTTAGTAACCAATTTAGAAACCAATTCATAATAGAAACTACTTTAATTATCAATTTAGAGACCAATTATAATTTTTTAGAATTATTTTAGTTGTCAATAATTTTTAGTTTTTAAATTGGTACCTAAATTGGTCACTATATGACTAATTATTTTTTGTCACTAAAATTGGTCATTTTTTTAATATTTTCTTGTAGTGTACCATGACTTTATAAATTAGATACTTCATAGATAAATATCGATAAAATATCTTAAACGGATACGCGTCAGACACAAATACGTGACTTAAGTATCGAATCGAAGTATTGATGCATCATGGCTTCTATCAATCAAATTGCTTGATAATGACATACATGATATCTGTTCATAAATTTATAAATTTATGGACAATTATCTTTGTCAACTTAAGCTGTTACAATAATCATATAATAATTATTATAACGTGTTAGGATTAGAATGAATAAAAAAAAATTATTTTTTAATTAGTTTATAGAAGACATAGTAATACAAAATAGTTACTTTCTACAAATTATAAATATTGAATTAAAAGAAAATATAACTGAAAAGTAAAAGAAAAAAATTAATGAAAATTTTACAAACAATTTAATGGATGTAATAGTTTTTAAAAGTTTATAAAATAATTAAAATAATCTTATTATTATAAATTATTTTAATTATTTATTTAAATATTTACTTTTAATAATAATAAAAATATTATTATTATTTATTACAACTATTTTTAATAATAATGGAGTAAATATTAATAAAAATATTAAAAGTAATTGTAATAAATTTTAATATTTTTCTTTTACGTGTTATTTGTATTTTAAGCAAAATTGCTCATGTCAATGTATTTTAATTATGTATTTAAATGTCACATAATATATATTATTTCAAATTCTTCGTGATCTAAAAAGTAGTATATGAATTAAATGTTAATAAAAATATTAAAAATAATTATAAATAATAATAATAATATCATTATTATTAACAGTAAAAGTATATGTAAACAATTAACTAAAATAATTTAGTAAAAGTATATGTAAACAATTAACTAAAATAATTTATATTAGTAAGATTACTTTAATTATTTTATAAATATATTATTTTACAAACTTTTAAAAACTATTACATTGAATAAATCATTGTAAATTTTTCATTTTTTTTTATTTTTCGGTGTTTTTAATATCAATATTTAATAATTCGTAGAAATTATGAATGATCATTGATAGTTTTTCTCTTACATTTTATTTGTATTTTGTGCAAAATTGTTCATACGAATGCATTTTAATCATGTAAATAAATGTAATATATTATTTAAAATTCATTGTGATAAAAAATAATAATTTATGTTTAAATATTAATAAAAATATTAACAATAAAATTACATTTAAATAATTAAATCTATTGTAAATCTATTGCCCCTATTAAATCCTTTGTAAATTTTTCATTCATTTTTTTTTCTTCAGTCTTTTTTTTTAATTTTAAAAACTAATTAATTTGTATTATTATGACTTCTACAAACTAATTAAAATATAATATTCTTTTCATTCATTCTAATCTTAACACGTTATACTTGTTGACAAAAATAATTACATAGTCATTAGAGAAAGGCACATATCACTATTTCATTCCAAATGCTAATAGAAGATATCAACATATTTTTATGAATTTAATATTTAACAGGAAGAATGACCGTTGATAGATTTTCTTTTACATTTTATTTGTATTCTGTGCAACATTGGTCATGCATATGCATTTTAATTATTAATTTAAATGTTACATATAGATATAATATATATATATATATATATACACTTTTGAAATTCTTACTGACTTAAATTTTTATTTTTAAAATTGTAACCCAAAAATGTTATTTTTGAATCAAGCTATTCTTCAATTGATAGAAAAAGGTATCTACATATTTTTATAAATGTAATATTTAACAATCAGGATGAATGATCATTTTTCACCTATTGAAATAATTTAACAATCAGGTTCTTTTACCTATACTAATTAACAACTTCATTCAATTGTCGGCTCAGGCTACACCCACTCAATCAGGTGCTTTATAAATCCAAAAGAAAATTAATCAGCCTTGCCCAACTATCCACCCAGACATTTGTCAGTAATTGCATAGATCAAATTTATAAAAGAACAGGTAGAACCCGACGAATTAAGGACATCAACTCACTTCTCCTAAGTACATCAACTCACTTTTCCTGTTTGCCCCACTTACAATTAATTGTTAATTCCAACCAGATTGCAAATAGTGACAATACATGGAATAAATAGCTTAAATATAAACAAGAAAATCATCTCAATTTCAAAGATCTACTATCTATTTTTCTGGTTTTAACAAATAAAAGAAAGAACAATGTTCTAAATTAGGAGGTAATTATGTTTACAGGCAGGCAAAAAAACAAACTATTCAATATGAGAAATAGGGTAACATCAGTAATACAGAGGAGCGGGTTAAATCTATGGTACAAAATACAAACCTAATTTAGAGCATCTATAATGGAAAAGGTCACAACTCAAACCAAATATCTACCTTAACTTAACCGCAGTGACAGCTGACCGGAGAATTATGAAGATAAAATCTAGCTATTAGATGCCCACATGCCTCTAATTTCTGCACAGGTCAAATATTATTTGCCCAACTAAACTCACGCATCATCCTCACCGTCATCATCTTTATCTGCATCATCATCATTCTCAGCTTCTTCTTCATCTTCCTCATCAGACATGTTATTAATTACGTCTGTAATTATATCCTTCACCTCTGCTTTTCTATGCATTAAATCCATACCAAAGTGGGTACCTATAAACATTTCGTCACAAACTAGCTTAGTTTAACATATCATTCCCTTAATATTAAGGAGGACTTCTGTCAAGAAAAAGGACGTACCAAGTTGCCTGAGTATATCGGACAAAGTTGCCTGCATCAAGTATAAAATCGTATAAATAAGAACAAGTATATCATTACAAGGTGGGTTTGGTTGTGTTTGTTTTATAATAAGTTGTTTCAAAAACCATTTTATAAAATAACTTTCAAAAATTAATTTTCTAAAAACAAAAGTGAGAAGTGAAAGTGCTACAAAAAACTTGATAGAAAAATGAAACTAGTGCAGTTTTCTGACTAAGTAAAAATAAATATTAGCTCCGTAAACAATTTTCAAAAACTACTCTTATCAAGGAGCTTTTAATTTTATGCTTTAAAAAAAAGGTTTTGAATATAGGAAACAGACCCTGAAATTCCCAAAATTTGAACTATACATGAATTTCAGAAGTATTACTTACAGTATTGAAATCTACTTCCTTCAAAATATCAACAACTACAGCATGCATGTCCTGCTTGGTAGGTTCAGTCTTGGCCTTCTTATTACTTTTACTTTTCCCTACCGTTGACATTAGAAATCAATGGAAGAACAGGATTAAAAATAAGAGGAAACAATACTTAATATTACAATCTAAACTTAAAAAATTTTGTATAACTTGTTTAAATGTAATAACATAATATAATAGGGAAAATTTCTCAGACAGTTTGACAGGATCACTAAAGCAAATCAATCGTAAAAAATTAACTTCTGAGGAACCAGTATACTAATATCATACGGCTCGAAAGTAGTACAGAGGATATTAACTATATGCAAAGAGAGAACATAGTCAATTCACCTTGATCCTTAACCAAAGCCTTTGAAGATTTGTCAGTTTGTTTTTTGCTTGCAGCCTTCCCCTTAGCATCCTGCTTTTCACTTACAGTTTTCGGTTTCTTAGATGCAGGTTGCTTTGGCTTGGAAATGGAGGCAGAAGCACTGTCATGCTCAGCAACAGTTTTCTTTGATGTTTTTTTTAGAGTCTTTTCAATGCTCTTGGCATCTTTCACAGAGGTCTTCTTGACAGATGAGGTTTTATCTACAGTTTTGCCAACTGAACTCTCTTTAACAGCTTTATTGGAAGCACGCTTGCGAGACTTTGGTTTCTCTTCCTCTTCCTCTGATTTACTTTCCTCTTCACTTTCATTGTTTGGTGCAGGAACTTCTTCATCTTCCTGAGAATCATCTTTTGCATCTGAAATTTCAGCTTTATCATCTTCATCCTCATCAGAAGACTCCTTTTGCTTTTTCCCAGACTGGGAAGTTTGTTTTTGCTTCTAAAGTAAGATAAAATATACAAATGTGATTAAAATCAACAACATATGAAGCATATCATTTGCTTCACTCATGAAGTACCAAGCAAATTTGCCACCCAAATCATCCACCGGAAATAAAAGATAAAATTTAAAACAAAATATACGAAGCCAACACTAACTAATAATCCACACTATAGTATATTCAAGGATAGAATATAAATATCCAGATGAAAATATTAAAAACGGCATCTTTGCATTCACAGTTGACAGAATACAGAAAATGAATAGGTATCAAAATTGGCATCAAAGCCAGAAGATCAATTCAGCAACAAACACAAAGCAGCTTGAACTGAAGAACATTTATTATTAAAAATCTATAACAGGAAAAATCAGCATTTGATAACAGCTTCACCTTTCAGTTTTGAACTAGATAAGAAAAACTCCACCTCCACAACAAGTGTGTATATTGCGGTTACTGAACCACAAGCATAATGACAAAGCAACCCATGAAGTTCGTAATTTCAAATTAACTCAAAAATCAAAAACTTCTGTACTTCAGATAGGGAAAAACGTCATTATAGGTTATATAATAAAGTCAACAATTACATTTAATGTTAATGAAATTCTGGTCGTTACCCCTTCACAATAAAAACTTACAAATGTCAACCAAAATGGTGAAACCCCAGTAATAGGCAAAGTATGGATCAATGGCCTAACAGGTATAATATTTTCAATCTTCAATGGTCTAACAGGTACAATATTTTCAATCTTTAATGGCCTCAACAAAATAGTAAAAGAATATCTATTTGACATCTACCACAGGAGACAAAAGTGATAATGTTAAATTAAAAATCAAACTCTAGAACTATTGTTTTAATAACTACCAACTATAATTAAGAAGATATTAAATCATCCACAAAATGCCACTTGAAAAAAATTGAGTTATATAGCAAGCTAGAATGCTTTCAGTATATAGTAATAACAAAATACCTTAGCAGGTATCTCTGTAGATGCTTCCCCTGGAGATTTGCTAGGGGCTGACTTTCTGGATCTCTTTTTACCTTTCTGTTAACGTAGAAGCAAATTTAAAAAAGTGAGTCATATAATAACATGGAATTATAGAACAAAAAAAACAACATATTACACCAGGTTAGGATTCATTGCACCTATAAAACAAGGCAGCCATGGATACTTACTTCATTGGAAGTAATTATTTTCATTGATCCATCTCTTGAATTAAAATTTGTCACAACCAAAAATGTTAAAAAATATAAGGATTGGACTCCAATAAGCATTTAATCACAGTGCTGTTTACAGGTGTTACTAATAATTATATGTTGTTAATTTTAGGAAACTTAATTAGAAAACAATTTCAAACTAAAATGAACAACCTGCGTAAGAGATGCTTTCAGTTTCAATATAGTTCAGCTGCTGAAATCATAGTACAACAATGCAAAACATAATTTGCATAAGGGTCAATTGACTAAAACAATGTATAAAGAACAAACCTGCTCTATATCAGCAAGTAGAATGTCAGTCGTAGCATGTGGGGACTCCAAAAATTCCAACAACTTTGCAGACAGCTCCTCCTGAAAGTATTCTTATTTAATAATTTAATTTTAAAAAGTACCAAGATTCTCTTCTAAAATGGAAATACACTATAACAATACTTACCTTTTTTGCATTGGCCTTGTTTATCTGAATATTAAGAACATCACAGAAGTACAACAACTTTTCTTTGACAAATTTGTCAATCCTCTCCTTTATTTTGGCCCTCTGTTTGTCCTGCCAAGAATTATAAAGCTGTGATCTTTAAACTATGGGGTTCATTACAGCCTCAGACACTCTCATGCTTTGTGAAAATATAACATTAACAGAAATGCCACCAACAAACTCTTGCGAACACTATTGTGAAGAAAATGTTATACATAAGCCTTTAAATAATACAAGTTCCCCTCACTATTTAACAAGTCTAATATAAATTTTACCAAAAAGTCAAAAAGTTAATTAGAAAGAGTGTTTGGAAGTTTGGTATTAACACTCCTCTTCATCGTGATAGAACGGAGGACAGAGATACTACAATAACTAACCAACAATACCTCATTTTCAGTCCATACGTAACCAGAAAACTGGCCTATGTTTCTCTTTAAATTGTGTGCCTACAAAAACATTAAGCAATAGCACTAATATTAAAGGGTTTGCACATCCTTAAGTGATAAAAACAACACAAACATATAAGGTACATCACCTTAGTTTTCTTCCCAAACAGTAAAGTATGAAGCATGTGCAGATTGTCATCAGGTTTTCTCTTTGACAACTTAAACGCCACTGAAACAGTTCATAAATAACTGAATTGGGTAACACTGATGTAGAAAAGGGACAATGACAGGCAAACAATCAAATTTCGAACTCTGCACACAATGATAATATTCTAAGCAATCCGATACCAGACCAATATTGCAAGACAAATAATAAAGAAAAAGCATGACATTGGGTTTCAACCACCAAGAAAATGTCAATCCAATGGAGTGAATTTACTAGTAACAGCAAGAATTCTGACACATCCTTCAAACAGTTAAAATTTGCAAGTACATGTTAGAGAACAACTAAATTCACTTCATAGAAAGTGAAGGAACCACAAATCCAATAACAAAACTTTGAAGACCTCATTGGGGAAATTATTCAGTTGGATGCTATTAAAACAGACATCAGTAAATGTAAAACAAGTGTCAAAAATACAACTCACATGAAATCATTACCTTCATATTTTCAAGTCAGACCTACCTAAAATCAACAAAAAGCAGCATTTCCCTGCCTCTAAGAAACACCACAGTGAGGGAGAAAGAATCTAAAAATACACTATGGCTAATCATAAATAACATGGTTGTAGAACACAACAGAGCATAAAAGACACAGTGGAAAGGGAAAGAACAGCAATGCAAACACCATAAACAGTAATAATCTATGACATCTCTTTAAAACGCAAATGCTGAAGCACCAGACCTTTTTCCCAAGAAACCGCATTACATTCACAATTACTTGATCCATAAGTCATCAGGAAGAAAAATTCAGCACAATCGGTTTAAACCGTTCAAGATGGCATGCCACAACAACAAGGAGCAAACAACAAAGCAGTAAGGAAGAAGAAAAAGACGCACCGTTCGGGATATCCTTGAGCTGCGTGCCACGTCCCTGAAACCCAAAGAGATCAAAACACGAACAGTTCACTCCAGTCCTCACGAGCCCAAAAAAACGAATAAATTATATGAACAATTAAATAAACAAAATGAAGCTATACCTTCTCAATTGTGAAACCCTTACTAGCAGAGGACCTTCCAGACTTCGCAGGCGAAGGCACAGAGAAGCGCTCCACCGTTTTTCTCTCCCTCATGGGTCTCTCACTCGTCGGCGTAACGGGATCCTTCTTCTCCGACGGAGCATCTTTCTTACTCTTCTTCGACTTATTTGGAGTCTCTTTGCTACGTCCCTTAGCCTTGACCGTCTCTTCTTTCTCTTCGGCTTCGTCATCCTCTTCTTCTTCTTCATCTTCTTCATCCTCGTCGATCTCCTCTTTCTTCTCAGGAGCCTCTTCCTCTTCTACTCCCGGATAGTCAGTTCTGTCCTTGTCCTCGACATTCGCATCCTCGGATTTGGCAGCGTCCTCGGAAGCATCTTTGTCGGGAATTGTAGGGTTGGGTTGGGGTTTGGCGAGGTCATCATCGTCATGGAGGGGAGGCTGGTTGTCTTCTAGGGTTTCGGTGGCCATGTTGGGAGAAGGGGGACCAGAAGGAGAAGAGAATTGGGAACCCTAGGTGGAAGAGAAACCCTAAAATTGGAGCGGAATAGAATCCTTTTGATTGGGATTGGAATTAGAAAAGAGAGATAAGGGGGGAATCACGAAATGAAATTGTAGTGTTGGATTGTGAGGGCGCGCTGGAGGGTGAAAGTATGTGCCTGGGGTGGTTTTCAAAATTTTATGCCAAATTTGTGAGCGGGTCTCACCACTCTCTCCCTCTCACTCACACTCACTCTTCCCCGTTCTCTTCTTTTCTCCCGGGCAAAACCACTTATTCATGTTATATTATATTATTATTATTAATCTAAATGAAAATAAATAAATCAATATTTAACAAAAAAAAAGTTTATAATTTTTATAGTACTGGAATAATTATGTTTATTATTATTAGTGAATTATTGTTGAATCTGTGGGCTATTGTACTATAGCCTAATGTAATGATGATTCTTTGTTTGGAACTCTTTCCATTTAAGGAGGTACTTGAATGGCCTGGCTGGCAGTCATGTCATGAGTAACATAATGCGGGCCTTTAGACATGAATGGGTCCATGAATTATGGGTATGCAATTTAATGACACAATCCTTTGGACCAACATATTGGACCCAAAGAGAGCTTGGACCAATTGATCAGAAAGAAGAAAAAAAACATATATATATATATATATATATATATATATATATATATTTTTTATTTTTTTTTTTTGAGTACCCGCTAGAGTCTGTTCATTCCATTTAATCGTTTTCTTAAAAAAAATATTAGTTTTTTACCACATATAGGCTACATTATCATCTATAACTTATAACTATTAATAAAGGATTTATAATATTTTTTATTTTAAATGTGTATATATTTCCATTTTACTTTTATAAGCACAATCTATTTCATTAATTTTATTATCTACAGAAAAATTAACTACAATAAATAATAATTGTTTTCAACTATTCTATAATTATAACATCATAAAAATTAATAAGAAATAGTTATTTTCATACGTAATTTTTTATTTTAATTATTTTATAATTTCAGTATAAATTTTAAGAATAATATTTGTTTTAATAGTTACTATAATATCTAAGCTTTTAATTATATTTTTATTTTTCATTATCATAAAATATGATACGCATGTGATTTCACTTGGTATGATTTTTCTTATAATTATTTTAGGTGTCATATTTAATTTGATAATTTTCCTCTCAATCCAACAATAACGGTATAAAATATTCATATAATTTTGTGACTTTTATATTATAAAGTAAAATTAATTTAATTTACTATAATAAAAAATCATATACACTGGTACATATTGTATACGGTTTACACTAGTGGAAAATAAAAGAAAAATGCAATAGATTATTTGTGCAACAAAATCTATTACATATTAAGAAAGAAGGTATTACCAAAATTACTACATTATTCATTTTCTTTTATTAACATGTGCCATACAAATTAGTTTTTGTTTTTTTGTCATTTTAAAACTTTAATACAAAAGGATCCGGTTCAATCTATTACATTTATTACATTACATATTAAGAAAAAAATATACTACCAAAATTACTACATTACCCATTTTCTTTTATTAACATGTGTCATAAAAATTATTTTTTTCATCATTTTAAAATTCTTGTACAAAAGAACCCGAGTTCAAATCTTACAAAAGTCAATTTGTTTTTTTTTTATTCATTTATGATTTCAACTATAATATTAATTATAAGTAATATTATTTTTTATAATATTTTTATAAGTATTAGTATTTCTAATTATTAATAGTATTATTATTATAAATATTATTTATAGTGATAGTAGTAAAATTATAACCAATATTAGTATTATTATAATAATAATAATAATAATAATAATAACATTATATATTACTAATATATATTATTACTATTAGTATTATTAATATATTAGTTGTAAGACCTACTATTCTTTTCTGCCCTAATTTAAAAGGGGCTGCCCCAAATCAGTTGGGCCTAGAGCTGACCCATAAGGGTACAAGGATCCTAAACCAGCTAACCCACCCTCTTTTGCTTTCACTTTCAAAAAAAAAAAAATAGTTCTCTTAATTAGGGATGTCAACGGGACGGGTAGGGTACGGGTAGTAGCTCCCATGTACCCTACCCGCTGGATAAATATTTGCTCATACCCGTACCCATATCTATCGGGTATTCGTTATGCGGGTACTTGTCTATTTTTTCATATCCACGGGTATCCATGGGTACCCGCGAGTATTTGTAAAATTATTTTAAAAAAATTAATCATAAATTCAAATAAAATAAAATAAAATACATCATTGTCATAAAATTTAAATAAAGTTCAAATAAACTCAAGATGATACTTGTCCAAATAATTGTAAAAGTAAATATAAAATGACGTTCAACTCAATGGAAATTCTTTAATTAGTGTTTTAATCAACAAACTCACTTTCTCCGATTGATTCCTGAAACATGAACAAAATAAACATTTGACAACAAACATATCATAAAGGTCATTGTCTATATAAGGTTTGATGTATATGCCGAATTTCAAAGAAAGGAAAGAGAAGAATGTCAAGGGATGTAAGTTTAGCGGGTACGGGTATCTACGGGTATGAATACTATGATACCCGTATCCGCCCCATTAACATGCGGGTATCAAAAATACCCGTACTCGCGGGTAGCGGCTATCCATTTTTATTATTCGTTTTCTACCTGTTGCGGGTTTTATCCACAGATACCCATGGGTACGGATTTTTTTGACATCCCTACTCTTAATCCTTTATAGAGCAGTCGCAAACTCTCTGCTAGGGTTTGGTACTACCTTGGTCAAGCAAGCTCAATCGCATCTTTCTTGCTCCGCGTAAGTTATGCTCCAGTTCATGCTTTTCCCCTCTAGGCACATTTTCGCATTTATAGTAGGGTTTCGTGGTAAACTCCTTTTTTTTAAATCTGTTTCATTGTCTTGTTCAGTTCGCAAGTCCGTTCTTAGAGCTGTCGTGCCCATTGTTTAGAGCCGAGGCATTTTCTAACTATTTCCAGGTAAGGGAAGCTAGATCCTTTTGTATATTTATGAAATCTACCTATTTTTCCGTTTATTTTGTGATTAGATGGACTGTGTGTGCATATGAGCCGCTGGGAATGCCTGTTTGAACTGCTTGGGTGCGTGTGTGTGACTGTTGCACGAGAGAACAATGGTGAACACTAGTTTTCTCGCCCAAACGAGCATGTCTCGCCTAGGCGAGATTAACAAAGGCTCGCCTAGGCTATTTTATGCAAGTCATCGCTCAGGCGACCAACTTGGTTTTGAGCGAGCAAACGTCTCGCTCAAGCGAGGGAAGTCTCGCCTAAGCGAGAATGCGTGTAATGCCATTATTCCTGTAAGTCGAGCTCTCGCCTAGGCAAAAGGAGCTCGCCTAAGCGAGAGTCCCTCTCCCTTAGCGAAACCTTTCTACCTGAGCGAGAAGCTGAGCGAGAATGTGGCTTGCTCTGATGTTTCTATGTTCTCAAATGTTGACTCTATGCTTGTATTAATATTGCTTTAAAAGTACGAATTGAGTGATTTTGTATGAACAAGATGAATTATGGTTTGTGGCTTATGAGTTTAACATGATTTGAGTATGATGTATGTATGGGATGATTCATGGGCTAAAGATGGTGAATTTAGGCATGGTTTTGGAATGGAAAATGATTGAAGGTTGGTTATAAATGTTGGCATGAGATTCATATGCATGGCCAGTACATATTGGATGGTTAAACATGATTGATATGTAGTTAGGGCGTAATCCCATGAGCCTCTAGGTGATACCTCATCGTGGTGCCTTAGTTGGTCGGGACGTAATTCCATGACCCTTGTTAGTGGGAGTTCATGATGGTGCCTCATCTATATAATTTAGTAAGGATTCAAGGTAAGGTTACATCCTGACGCTCTAAGGAGTTAGTTAGTCTCACATAGAGCGGACTGACTCTTGTGGGAAGAGTAGCAAGAGGCCTGAAACTCATTAAGGGCTAACCTTATGTGTGGGGGTTGAGACATTGTAACACTTAGCTCGAGGATGAGCAGCTCGGTAGAGTAGGGAAATCCACCACAAGTGCAACCATCAGCTGAATCCGACTAAATTATATGTATCTGGATGAGTCGTGTCTGAGTCCTAGTGTATTGTGTGCAAGTCATAACATGATTGATATATATATATATATATATATATATATATATATATATATATATATATATATATATATATATATATATATATATATATATATAT
>Ga0099822_1008049_pt1 | contig 13529 bp, 8 predicted proteins | sample CowpeawhiteBW_FD_76839 | JGI IMG/M metagenome (GOLD analysis project Ga0099822, IMG submission 76839) | Root nodule microbial communities of legume samples collected from California USA - Cow pea white BW | ecosystem: Host-associated > Plants > Roots > Nodule | place: USA: California | collected... | reverse complement strand
CTAAAAGTTTAAATTGAAAATTTGGATTGGATTTTTCGAATTATCCATATTTAAAAATCTTGATTTATAAAATGGATATCCAATCCATAAAATATATAAAATGTATATTAGATTGAAATCCAGATCCATTAAATAGATTTTAAATGGATTAGATTTTGAATAAAATGGATTATAAATGGATTGGATTGGAGCAAAAGTAGATTGGATCAAGAAAATTAGATTTTTTACCCACCCCTAATGGTAACTATCCAACAAATTAGTTAAACATGGACAATGTTGATTCAGCTAACATAGAAAGGTTCCATGATTTGAATAGTTTTTTCAATATACTATTTTTAATAATGGCCGATATCAGTTAAACACAAACTTAGAAAAGTGTTTCCTAAAACATGTGTCTGCCAGTGATTTTATTAAGCAAGATGACACTGGTGGTTAGCATCATTATAATGATTAGAAGAAGTGAAGACTATACCTAAAATCAGGAGATGCAGAGCATGACAGTTATTGGATTAGCTGAACTTGTATAAATTAGCCCATTGTAACCATTAAAATTAGCTAATTAGTCATTGTAAATTAGCTAATAAAAGTTCAAATAACTTTTCAGACAGTAATTAAGTAGAAAAAGATGCTAATAAAGATGTATAGTTAGCAGCATATAAATAGGTCTAACTGTTTTTCAAAAATAAACGACCCAGAATCTGTAAAACAATAGCTGCATCAGAAATCACAAGAACATTGTATATTGATATTACTTTTAGCAAATATTGTTTTATTTTATTCCTTTACTAATTTCCTCAAGGGAACTAGTCAAAACTTTTTCTAAAAATAAACAAATTAGAGGAGACAAATTCATATACATTATATAAAATAAACTAAACTTATGGACTGTCATTTATTATAATTAAAAATAAAACCAATATGTCTTACATATGACAATCACTACTGTTACTGCACATGTTATACAACAATAATATTCTATTTTTTCAAATGTTTTTATTGAAAGTTCCATATATTACTTTGAATATAAGAAAGGGAAAATAATTAATTTAAACACACAATATGAAAAGAAAAATATTGGAATATACGAGTTACGTAGGAGTTATAATAATAATATGTATTGAGTTTTGGCAGGTGCAACCACTCTTCTATCTAGTTCTAACAACATGATTGACTAAATTCTATATCATTATTTTGAAATCCTATAACTGTCAAAAGTGAGAGATCTTCATTAGAATCATAGTCTGAAAATACTCATAGTTCATTAATTATGGTAATGCCTAGATTTACTACTATACCTATCTATTAATATAACATCAACAAATTTAAAACTCTTTTATATAGCTCATTTTGGAATGGTGAGAGAACACGATTATATAAAAGGGTAGAATGGCTTAAATTAGATCTTCAATTTAGGCTTGTTGACTTTGTTTATTATCTTCTTAGGTCAAACCCTTTCATCATAATGTTATAAAAAAGGTTACAGACTATAAATTAATTAATATGATGGTGCTCTTAGTTGCAATCTGCAGCGAGAATTGCAGCTTCAATATTGTTGTTGCAGTGCCTCCGACAACTACAATACAGCAGTGTGATTTTGATTCACATATTTTTCCACAAGTTATCATCATTCTATTTCAATCACAAGAAAAACTAAGATTCTAACTTCAATCTTCCATTCTAAAAAGTACTCTTTTATCGAAATGAAAACTTGTTTGAAAATTAAAGAAAAGAGAAGAACTGTTGGCATAACTGAAATGCAACACACACCCTTGTTTTTTCATTGAACTCCTGTTCAAAATCCGTCAACAGAAAAAGAACATAAAGAATTAATTTGGGAGATATATTACAACTATTCATTATATTAATATTATTTTTGTGATAACTTTAAAACATTTGATACAAAACATACCAATGAACCTACCAGAATATAAAAAATAATTATATTGATATTGACTTTTTTTTTATATAATGGAATCTATATTTGTGTGTGGTGTTGAACTTATAATTGTATGCCGAATCCATACTGACATTAGATGGATAATAATTATGGGAGAAAAAGATTTATATGATTTAAATTTTTTTTTTTGTGTTTTTTTTGTTTTTTTTTATTTGGGTTGGAACAATCATATTATTTTTATTAATATATTTGTTATTGCTGACAAAAAAAAAATTGATACAAAACATGTTCTAATTGTTTTTTGTTTACTAGTTTTGACTAAAAACTAATTGGCCTATTTTCTAAATTCTTTTAGAGATTTTTAACATCTGAATAATCTTATCCTAGGGGAACATAAGCAGAAAACAAGCAGTGTTATTTCTTATGAAAAACCAACTGTGGTGGAATCACTTCTAAGTAAAAGAAAAAAAAATAACTCTTTTTTACCATAAGCAAATATGTATTATTTTTTTTTTTTTTTATAACAATTTCTTAGAAATAAATCCCTTTTTAACATAAGCATAAACATATTTAATAAAGAAAAGTAATATCCAATGAATTGTATTTGACAATAACATTGCAATTATTGCCAATAGACAATACAGACTTGATTCTGTTTCATCTGCGTATAGCGACAGGTACCTTCAGTTCAAACAAGTAATAGTTTTCTTTTCTTTCCTAAATCTGAATTAAAAGCAAAATAATAATATTATTATTATGATAATTGAAAGCTACTTACGGAATACTTAAACCAGTGTTACCTCCATGTCTTGAATTTTGCAGCACTAGCAATTTCCACAAATTTGTTCCTCTCTTGTTCGTAGCTGAAACTACCGTTGGAAGGAGAAAACGCTGGTAAAAAGCAAAAGCGTATTTGTGAAAGATCTGTGTAATCATGAAGCACAAGATCTTGTGCAAACAAAGTTGAAGAAGTTGGTTCTGAAACTTGCGTCTTCTGATAAGTGCTTCTGTGCCTTTCTGCAATCACAACAGTGCCAATTTGTTTACTATTTTTTCTCTCTGATAGAGTTTTGTTTTTATTTCCTTTTTTGGTGGAACAAAATGAGGTGCAACCCACGACCTGCAATAAACAAATAGCAATTAACAGAAGATAAAGTTTTTAATTCGGAATCTCGAGACAAGTTCTTTGACAAATGCAAGTGGTAAGACCAACTTTCCCACGCTCCAAGAAGCTGTGTGCACAAGGTCACAGACACAACCAATGAAGATGCACAACGTATATGCACAGTGACGTCATCACTATTGCGTAAGGGCTTCTATCTGTGTCGTCACGCCCTTAATTACCAATTTAATAGTATGATATTGTAGACTAGCTAGGGCTAACTAGGGTTACAGTGTTAAAAAATTTATCCGCAAAGATAAAAATATTACATATCGGATTTTTTTTGTCGATAAAATTAATATAGTTAAATGAATAATTACATTCTCTCAATTTATATTAAAAATATATAGTATAAATTTAAATAAAAGTAAATTCTCGTTTTATAAATATGTTTGCTTACAAATTTATATTATTACACGTCTTATAAATTTCTAACTACAAAGAACATAGGGTTATAGTGTTTAAAGAAGGTAAAATGTTTTATAATAACTATATTTTAATTAGCATATATCTTAACAAATAATTTTGAAATATTTAAAATAATACATTTAAAATTTATACATTAATTTATGTCATAATATAATAAATAATAATAATAATATAGTATAACCGTAATTATAAAAGAAATTTCATATGTCTAAGATTGTCTATATTCATTCAAATTTTTAAATTCAAACTCATCGATGATTAACTAAAACTTTTAGCTATATTGTTTAACGTTATGAATAGTTTTTTTTTTATCATTTAAAAAAAAAGATTTACTTTTTATTTTTCCTAAATATACCTTTTATTCTTTCTAAACTGAAAAAAAAAAATAGATTTGCCGGTTAGTATATTCCATTTTAACTCGTCCTATATATTTGATTTGTGAAATACATGTTGATTAGTTTGGCTCACGGGTTTGTGAGTCGACCCATATAAGAAATTATATTTTTGTTTTCTACTTTTCTCTCTCAATTACAAATTATTATATTTAATAATTTTATTTTTATTTAATTAAATTAGTAGAAACAATAAATTTTATAAACCAATATCTCAAGTAAAATTCATAATTTTATAATTTCTAATTCTAATTACAATTATGTTATAAATTTTATAGTAGACGTATATAATTAAAATAACAATGAAACTAAATTTCATCTCAAAAACCGAGATATAAGGAAAGACCATCTCAAAAACAAACTTAATTAATTGTAAATGTATATAAGACTTATATCATTGGACACATTATAAACTATTGAGACATTTTGAAATTAATTCGCCTACTATAAATGGTTTTAATTATTATCAAATAGATTTAAGTTAGTTTGTTTTTATTAGATGCATGAAATATTAGTAGTTGTTAGATTGCTGAAATATTGGGTTTGTTTCATTATTTTACGCTAGATATTAGAGTGTTAATTTTGTGTTACATGATTATTTAAAAGCAAGCTTTCAATAAAATTATGCAGTAAGTTAAAGTTTAGGTTTAATTACTCTTTTGGTTTTTTTTGTTTAAAAGTATCAAATTGGTCCTCAAGTTTTTTTAAATTTCAATTTGGTCTCGATTTTTAAAAAATTGATGCAATTTGGTTCTTTTTGTTAAATTTCTTGAAGCGAATCAAATATTTTTTTTTATCAAAATTGACACTATGATTATGTTAATTACAACAATAAAGAAAATTATCATTATTAACAAGTTCAATTTTGATGAAAAATTCTTGCATCAGTGCAAAAAGGAAATTTGGCCCCTGTTATTTTTTGTATTATGCCCAGTTCAAAATAGAGACATATTAGGGTGAGGCCAAGAGGGTATGGCTTTTGGCCTCAGTTGTGAACCAAAGTAGAAAGCCACCATTATGCTTCGGTTCAAAAGGGAACTGATGTCATATAATCGCGAATATTAAATTTAATTTTAAATTTTGAATGGGTTTTGGCTTCGGTTGTAGCGTGAACCAAAGCCATATAGTGTGCTCTTTAGCCTTGGTTGTGGTCTGATCTGAGGCCATATGTACCCTTTTGCTTCGATTGGTGTAGCAACTGAGGCCATATGTCCTGTTTTTTTATTAAATAAATTTTCTATTTTTGTGTATTCCCACATTTTAAAACCTGCATATTTTCATCAAACCAGCTAGAACAGAAAATAGAGAATACATTTTATAAATCCCAAACACATCCACAATTCAAATAAATCTAAAAGACTTTTGTAACAACAAATATCCTAATCAATATTATTGTGCACCATGCAAGACATTTTGCCTTAGTCGTTGATCTCTTTAACAACATGTTATGTCCAACAATTTAACTATGATAAAGGGAATGTGTTACGATACTTTTATATAACAAAGAATATTCATAAGATTGACATTGAGATTCTTATCAATATATCACTTGTCTAAGATGGTTGGGGGGAAGGCAGTGCAAAGAGCAAAACTACACAGCAAGGTTCTCCCTCAGGGAAACCACAAGTAATTGTCAATGACGCTTGAGAAGAAAATAAATTCATTGTTATACGTTAAAATGACAGATTATATTCACAAGTTAACAAAGATGACTTATCCAGCAACATAAGGAACAAAATAAATTTATTTTCCCTGTTGAAAGCATTTGGTCACATATGCCTGGGTGTCATCAAACTGTTTGCCTTCATGAGTGAGTTAGGGGTCTATAAACCCATATAGATCATTCAGTCCCATATTTATAGTGACACCAAACATATACCTAAACACAAAATTGATTTAATATAAGTAAATAAATAAATGAATCAAATAACTACATATAATGACTGAAAGGCTTACATCATCATAACCGAGTAATGGTAATATTTAGTTCTTCTTGTCCCTGTGCAAGCTCCAAGACATCTTGGGAATGCAAGTAAAGTGGGATCTCAAGGTCTCTCCCAAAAATATTAGAATCCCAAGGAACCTGCATAGGCTTATCATTTATGATTTCAACAAGTTGAGTAATGCACCAAGAGGATCATCCAAAGAGAGAGGAATCTTCTTTGGTTGAGAATTTTCCTATCGATGTAATTTGAGTTAAAATGGAATAAAATTTAGGGTTGAATATAATAAACATGTAAACTTAAAAATTTAGTACATGATGGGTTTGAAAGTCTGTACCGGGGGGGTCAGAATCAACCAAATCTCTAGGCCAGGCGAGGAAACGTTGAAAGGCTTGTGCCACGATATATACCTCATTTGTTGGCACAGGAACTAAAGCAAATGACACGAGAACCACCTCTGACCTTAACCTCATCCTCTGATAACTCATACCATGAAGAATTGTGGCTGCCTCAAATGCTTTTCCACAAGCCACTAATGTCTTCCTTGTACCATCCCAAAATAGCTGACATGGATAAGTGTCGTCCATGTCATTCTCTAGTATGGGTGGAGTTGAGCAACTCCCATTTCTGCTTCTATTTGTTAGAGTCAATGATTTATTAATGTTATTAAGTTATTTGATTAAATATCATTTATTCAATTCATAACTTATAGAAAAAAGATTGTTAATTTTACCTATGGGAGGCACAAATGGTTCTAGTTCTGCTGGAGGATCCAAGTGCGGACGGATGCCATAACTCTCAAATTGGCGTATAACTTTTCCAGTCACCTTCCTAATGATTTCTTCCGTTAGTCTTTCTTCATAATCAACATTGTGTCTGCATAAAGACTGACGGGAGGGGGAACTAAAAAATTGGCGTATGCCGACACCTGATCCAACACAACGCATACGTCCAGGGTGCTCAAGCCGTCCAATTGCAGCAACAAGTATGTCATGATGACCTTCTGGAGTGAATTCTTCTTTGGATGTATCTTCTACAATATAAAAGACAAACGAGCTATTTAAAGAAAAGATGTATCTTACAATTTTCTCCAAGATTTCTCGTGCAGATTCAAAATTGTAGTTGCTCGATGTGCGTAGACGAGCTAACTTCCACTTTTCATGACGAGATGGTGGTGAAGGAAGCTTTGGATCTTCACCCTTAGAAGGTGAGGCCTAGATTTTTTCTTTTCTGACATTATCTTCTCTTCAAATTTTCTATACCCACCACGAGACAATATGTGGGGGTTTTATTTTGAGCACTTATAATTTGAGCATTTTTTTCTCTTTTCCTGTAACATATAAAACCCATTTTATGAATTAGTTGAAATTTTATGCAATTATCAATTGAGCAATTTATGATTTCAAATAAACATACTTGTCATTCCTTAAATATTCAAAGCTCAACAAACTGACACTAGGTCTCTTCATCAATCCATGTGTATTTGACACATGTATTTTAATTCTTTTTAGCTCCAAAGACCTACCTAGATGTCAACTTGGTCTTAAATCCACGAAATTTCTTAGCCACCGATGATAAACATTTGTGTTTAAGCGTCGTCACATTTGGAATATCAAATGTTATGTGCAATATAGAAAATGTCATCAATAATATTTAACAAATTATCAATAAAATCAAACTATAATGTAAATAACATTAATATTAATTACCAGTAAATCTTGCCATATCATGTTCCGATCAACTTTAGTCCCATGATCGAAAAATGGAGTAACGAGTGATATTCTCTCTCGTGCCAACATTCCTAAATAGCTTATGAAGACATTTGCATTAGGACCTATAGTTGTACCAATGTCGACATCAATATCCATAGGTGTTTTCTGACCCTTGGCTTTTCTAATTAACAGTTGTCTCAACCTAATGGCTCCTTTGGTGAGTCTCTTAGTGGGTGCTTCATCCTTTGATAAATTATGATGTTCAGCCATATATCTGTGAAATGAAAACATCACAAAACATTAATAACTAACATATAAAATCACATATAAAACATTATTTAAAAAAGCACGTAAATTTTTACAAGAACATGAAATTCATATATAAAGTTTTGGATTTATCATATGTTGTTGGCTTGTTATATTATTCATTTATAACTTATCTCTTGGGTTGTGCATGAAAAGAAAATACATCATGTTGTCTATGATGATATCTGTCCAAGGCAGTCTAGGAATGACATAGATGTATATATCAATCCACTAATTGAAGACTTGAAATTGTTGTGGGTTTATGGTGTTGAAGTATTAGATGTTGTTGCTTCTGAAACTTTCATGATGCATTCAATGTTATTTTGCACCATTAATGACTTTTCAGCTTACTGTAATTTGTCGGAGTACAGTGTCAAAGGTCATAAAGCATGTCTTATTTGTGAAGAAAACACTACATCTCATCAATTGAAAAATGGAAGGAAGACTATATATCTGCGCCATCGAAGGTTTTTACAAGTTAATCATCCTTATCGAAAGTTAAAGAAAGCATTCAATGGACATCAAGAGAATGACGAAGCTCCAAATCCATTGAATGACCTTCAAATTCATGAAAAGGTTAATAAAGTACATCATGTATTTCGGAAAACATCCAAGAATTCATCTGCATCAAACCCTTGGAAGAAAAAATCAATATTCTTTGATCTTCCATATTGGTCAAAGTTACAATTTAGGCATTGCATAGATGTGATGCATGTAGAGAAGAATGTGTGTGATAGTTTTATTGGTACATTACTTAATATTCAGGGAAAGACAGGAGATGGAGTAAATGCTCGTTTGGATTTGGTTGAAATGAAGCTAAGAAGATAAGTTTTTGCTTATGTTTAACAAATTTCAAGGTACTTCAAAGAAAAGTTTGGATTTGGTTGAAAGGAGGTTGGTAAGCGTACTTATTTGCCCCTTCAATGTTACACTATGTCCAGGCAAGAGAAGATAAGTTTTTGCTTATGTTTAACAAGTGTCAAGGTACCTCAAAGATATTCTTCAAATATTCAAAGTTTAGTGTCCATGTAAGACTTGAAGCTTGTTGGCCTAAAGTCTTACTATTGTCACATCTTAATGCAATAATTGTTACCTATAGTTATTCATGAAATTTTACCAAAAAATGTTAGACAAACTATAACGTGTTTGTGTGCATTTTTCTCTTCAATTTGTAGCAAAATAATTGATTCTTTAAAGTAAGATGAACTTCAAGCCGAGATTGTTACCATCTTGTGTCAGTTGGAGATGTTTTTCCCTCCATCATTTTTTGACATCATAGTACATTTACTTGTTCATTTGGTGAGAGAAATCAAGTTTTGTGGACCAATATATTTAAGATGGATGTATCTCATTGAACGTTACATGAAAATTTTGAAAGGGTATGAGAAAAATCAATATTGTCCAGAACCTTCAATGATCGAAAGGTATATTGCTGACAAAAGTATTGAGTTTTGTTCAAATTACATGACAAAAGCAAAACCGATAATAGTTCATCAAAGATCGTGGTTGAACATGTGTTCTATAAGTAACAACATCTGAGGTGTGAGTGTGATTAGCAAAGATCACAGAGAGTTATTGCAAGCACACCTATACATATTGAACAAGATAGATGAGGTGATCCCTTTCTTATCTGCATACGTAGCCATTGTGAAAGAGAACAATCCAAGACAATAAGAGAAATGGCAATCGATGAAGCATAACAGAACATTCATACTATGGTTTAAATTTGAGGTTTTGAAATACTCACCATCTTCTAAGACTTTGATGTGGTTAGCGAATGGGTTGAAATTTGATGTCATCTGTTATACAGGTTAAGAAATTAATAATTGCTCATTCTATACGAAGTCTTTGAATGATAAAAGCACAGTACAAAATAGTGGAGTCAGACTTGAGCTGAGTCTCTACAATTTTCTGCATCTAAATATCAAAATCTTGTATTTGGATTAATGACATACTATGGTGTAATACATGAGATATGGGAGGTTGATTATACTATGTTTATTATTCCATTATTCAAATGTAAATGGGTTTACGATAAGAGTGGTGTCAAAATGGATGAATCAGAAATGACTCTAGTTGATTTTTGAATGGTGGGTTATCAAGACGAGCCATTTATCATGGCACAACAAACATCTCAGGTTTTCTATGTTAAAGATCCTGCATCTGAACATTGGTTTATCGCTCTTCATGGAGAAAAACAAAATGATGTTAATGAAGAGAATCTGAGTAATCTTAATATAGTTGACACCTTCTAGTTGATGATGTACATGCAAATCGAGAAGATCACAATGAGAGAATATGCATGTGATTAATCCATAACTTTATGTATGAATTTCATGTTCTTGTAAAAATTTATGTGTTTTGTTAAAAAATGTTTTATATTTGATTTTATATGTTGATTATTAATGTTTTGTGATGTTTTCATTTCATAGATATATGGTTGAGCATCATAATTCATCAGAGGATGAAGCACCCACTAAGAGACCCATCAAAGGAGCCACTAGGTTGAGGCAACTCTTAAAATTAGAAAAGCTAATGGTCAAAAAATACCTGTCGATATTAACATCGACACTAGTATAACTATAGGTCCTAATGCAGACATCTTCAAAAGCTATTTAGGAATGTTGGCACAAGAGAGAATATTCATCCTTACTCCATCTTTTGATCATGTGACTGAAGTTGATCAAAACATGATATGACAGAATTTATTGGTAACTAATTTCGTGGATTTAAGACCAAGTTGACATCTAGGTATGTCTTTGGAGCTAAAAAGAATGAAAACGCATGTGTCAAATACACATGGATTGATGAAGAGACCTAGTGTCAATTTGTTGAACTTCGAACATCTGAGGAATGACAAGTATGTTTATTTGAAATCATGAATTGCTCAATTGATAATTGCGTACAATTTCAACTAATTCATAAAAAGGCTCAAAGTATAAGTGCTCAAAATAAAAACCCGCACATATTGTCTCATGGTGGGTATAAAAAAATATGAAGAGAAGATAATATCCGAAAAGAAAAAATTTGGGCCCCACCTTTGAGGGTGAAGATCTAGAGCCTCCTTCACCACCATCTCGTCATGAAAAGTGGAAGTTAGCCCGTTTACGCAATCAGGCAACTACACTTCTAAAAGTGCACAAGAAATCTCTAAGAAAATTGTAAGATATAACTTTTCTTTAAATAACTTGTTTGTCATTTATAAGTCTTTCATATTGTATGATTTTCTATAACTTTTCTTTGTTACATTGCAAGACTCGTTGGTTGAGTATAGCTTCCAAGGAGGATTCACTCCAGAAGGTCATCATGACATATTTCTTGTTGCAATTGGATGGCCTGAGCACCTTGGATGTATGTGTGGTGCTGGATCAGGAGTCAACATGTGCTAATATTTTGGTGGCTCCTCTCGAAAGTCTTCATGCAAACATAGTGTTGATTATGAAGAAAGACTAACGGAAGAAATCACTAAGAAGGTGACTAAAAACATTATGCGCCAATTCCAACACCAATTCGAGAGTTATGGCACCCGTCCACCCTTATCTCCTCCACTAGAACCATTTATGCTCCCACGGATAAAATTAACAATCTTTTTTCTATAAGTTATGAATTGAATAAATGATATTTAATGAGATAATTGAATAACATTAATAAATCATACTTAAATTGTTGGACATAACATGTTGTTAGGGAGATCAACAACTAAGGTAAAATGTCTTGCATGATGTTCCCTCTAGGTTTGGTGTTTTTATCCATATATTTATAGTTGTTTGATTTGATTTTCTACCTTAATTAATTGTAATAATGTTGATATATTGTAGTGTAATAGACAAACTGACCTTAAAAATGCGATTACTATGTAATGCAATGGATGACAATCATTTTATGTGCTCGTATTACAACTAGTTAGAAAATGATAATATATATTTGAATTGAAACAAATACTTTGCAACATTATCTTTCTATAACTAACTGAAGTTAATGTCTTATTTTGTAGACATTCAAGAGTATTGCACCAATTTTCGTGAAGACCATAAAGTTTTGTAGAATAACATGTGCAAAATTTATAATTTAGATGTACAATAGTATTGATTAGGATATTTGTTATTACAAAAGACTTTTAGATGTATTTGAACTGTGGATGCCTTTGGGATTCATTAAATGTATTGTCTATTTTTTGTTTTGGCTGGTTTGTTGAAAATATGCAGGTTTTAAATTGTGGGAATCAACAAAAATAGAAAAAATAATTTTAAAAAAAAAGACATGTGGCCTCGATTGCTAACCCAACTGAAGTAGAAAGTAACATATGGCCTTAGGTCAGACCACAACCGTGGCCAAAAAGCACACTATATGCCTTCGGTTTCAAACTATAACCGAAGCCGAAAGTTATTCACAATTTAAAATTCGCTACTATATGGCTTCGATTCCCATTAAAACCGAGGCAAAATGTTGGCCTCGCCCTAATCCCCTTCCTGCACTGGGGACTTAAGATAATTGATGGTTCATCTTTGAACCTCGTTGTCGGCCCACGTTGGGCGCCAATGTTTCAATCCCAAGTCTGCCGACTATCATCATTAAAGTTAATCACTATGCATTCGAGATATTATTCACTTTGAATTGTGGAACTCCGTCATGGTATTGTCCTTAAAAGATGTCTCAAATGATGGAAGGAAGAAGAGACATTTAATCCTCCTTTGACCTTGACTCCTAAATGATGTGAGACTGTTGAGCGTGGTAGGAACAATTACGTTACAAGCTCACGGGATCCCCATCACACTTAAATTTCTAACCACGTTGAATTCTTCGGTGTAAGACTTTGTTGTAGACAAATTTCCAAATCCAATGTGTGATTTATTGAAAAACAAATTCTTACAATGCAATCAAGAATGGACAATTCACACAATAAGCTTTTCCAAAATCTAGTCCAATTAATTAATATTTTTCTACGTTCATTCTTCAAAATCGTCTATTAACTCATTGTTACAAGCTTACTCTATCAATAATATAAAGATCTCATATCAAAGTTGTTTAGAAGTAAAAAATCATTTGAACATGTGCTTCCTTCCCCATCCTTTTCATAATATTTTAACAAACATCATATTATTGCACTCAATCACCATCTTATACACACACACACACACACACTCAATCAGTCAAAGATATTAGCCAAAAGTCTCCCACATATATAGATTTTGTTTCTTTGACAATAAAACAAAACACCCTTAAATTTATCATTTACACTATATGATCATTATTACTATCAAGTATAAGTATTATTATTAACTATAATTATTTCTATTATTATATTACTACTACTATTATTATTATTAATAAGAGCTATAATTATTATAATAGTTATTATTATGGTCATATTTTACTTTTACTTACTATGTACGATCATGTTTCAATTTTTCCTGATGAAGGATTATCTTGTTTCCTTTTAGAGTTATGAATATGGTGAAGTTGTTTAGGAAAGCTTTTTGAAAATTCCCACTGGACATTAAGATAGCATGCTATCTAGATGTGAAGGTTCATTTCTCAAGCTCATGAAAGGAAGAAGAGAGTTGCATTCAAGCTTAAACACACACGGCAATAACAACACTAAAGAGCAAAATGAAAGAAGAAACAATAAAAATGGAAAGCATAGAAGATGAAGCATGGAAGAAGCACGCCACTCATAGGGGGGGATCT
>Ga0099822_1008046_pt1 | contig 13533 bp, 11 predicted proteins | sample CowpeawhiteBW_FD_76839 | JGI IMG/M metagenome (GOLD analysis project Ga0099822, IMG submission 76839) | Root nodule microbial communities of legume samples collected from California USA - Cow pea white BW | ecosystem: Host-associated > Plants > Roots > Nodule | place: USA: California | collected... | reverse complement strand
TCTTTTAAGTCTTCAACATTTTCCATGCATCATCATCAAGTCTTCCATACTTCTTCATAAGTCATCATCATCATCAAAATTCCTTATTAGAGGAAGATGTTCATCTTCTTCTTTTTGTCAACAGTTGTCTGTTTCATCTCCACCTCCCTTCTCAAAAGTGCCCTTTGTAGTTTGTTTTCTTTATCGATACGAGGTGAGTGATTAGAAATCCTTAAAAAGTGAAGGTCTGAGGTTTTCCTTATCTTTTTTTGTTGTTTATTTTTGGATCTCCTTCGATGTTGCTTTGCTTCCTAATAGAGAAAAAACCATGTTGTATTGTGCGTTTTGTACCACATGTTGTAGGATTACAGGAAATTTTGTGACAAAAGGAACTTATTGAACTCTTTGCGGTTATTTCTCCAACAAAACATAAAATATGGTGTTAAGTTCTTTTCCTAGAAATTTGTTTTGTTGAAGAAGGGGCTAAGCATTGTATTTTAGCAAGGCGAATACAAAATATATCATCCAGAAAAAGGTTTGATTATGAAATCTAATATGTCATCGAATCAAATGTTTATATTGCATACCATCTCTTTGCCTATAGCACCCACTTGTTTGAACACAATTACGGGAAATGTAGTTGTGGCATTCCAGGTTTAGGCACTTAAGTTTTAAAGGTTTACATATTCTCCAACAAAAAGGTATGGTTTAAGGTTTACCATTGCATAAGCCTCCCTCTAAGTTGTTTAAAGATTGTTTGGTGGGGAAACAACATCGAGATAGCAATAAAAGGTATTTGCTTTCGTTTATTAAGGATTTCAACCAAAAAAACTTAGGTTTAATTTTTTTGACAAAAAAATCATAGGCTTTTACTATTTTCAAAAGCTTCAAGTTACATGTTGAGAAAGCAACAAATATGTCACACAAAGGGTTGCACACAGATCGTGGTGGAGAGTTTACAACTCGAGCATTCAACAATTTTTGCCATGCGCATGGAGTGCAAAGACAATTGACAATTGCATATTCACCACAATAAAAATGGTGTTGCAAAACACAAGAATCGAGCAATCATGAATTTGGTTCGCAACATGCTATCATAAAAGAAAGTACCTAAAACTCTCTAGCCATAAGTAGTAAACTGGTTTGTGCACGTGTTAAACTGTAGTCCAACATTATCAATGAAGGAGAAAACAATCGAAGAGGCCTGAAGTGGAATGAAGCCATTAGTCCAACATTTCAGAATTTTCAGTTGTGTTTCTTATGCTCATGTACTTGATAATTTGTGATCTAAACTAGATGAGAAAAGTTTGAGGTGTGTTTTACGCAAAATCAACGAAGAATCAAACATATACAAACTTTATGATCTTATCCCACAAATGATTATAGTAAGCATAAATGTAGTTTTTGAAGAAAATAAAGAATGGAAATGGGACAACCAACATGAGTCAACTGCTAAATGCGAGCTAGAATGGGAAGATGGTGAAAATGTGGTCTCAGAAGAATTTCCTGTAGAGGAAGATGTTGTTGATGAACAATTAGAAGAGTCTTTTGCCACTAATCAAGAAAATTCTAACAGACCCGTGGAATGGGGGAGTATAAAGCAATCAATTTGGCTAAGAGACTATGCATGGTGAAAGGTTGCTTGATGAAAAGGTTGTATTTTACTTAGCATTATTTGCCTTTGAATAAGTTGTGAATATTGACAAATGGAGAAATGTCATGGATGCAAAAAATGGGGAATTGAGAAAAATTGCACTTGATAATTAATTGATCGACTAAAAAGAGCTATAATAGTTGGAGTAAAATGGGTTTACAAGACTAAACTGAATTAAAAGGGAGAAGTTGACAAATTTAGAGCAAGGCTGGTAGTGAAAGGATATGCTCAGCATTATGGTGTGGATTACACAAATTTTTTTGCTCTGGTAACTCGTATGGAGACCGTGCGGTTGGTAATCATGTTCACAACACAAAATGGATGGGCTATACATCAACTAGATGTGAAGTCTGCCTTTTTACATGGAAAATTAGTTTAAGATGACTTTGTTGAGCAACCTCGTGGTTATGTTGAGAAGGGGAATGAAGAAAAAATGTACATATTAAAGAAATCGCTTTATGGGCTTAAACAAACTCTGTGTGCTTGGTATAACCATATTAAAACATATTTTGTCAATGAAGGTTTCAAAAAATTTGAATATGAGCATACTCTTTTGGTTAAACAAAACAAAAGGGACAACATGTTCATTGTAAGCATATATGTTGACGATCTTTAGTTTATAGGAAATGATGAGTTGATGTTTACTGTACAAAGAAAAAATAGAAGGTGAGGGTGTAACATGGCACCTAAGATAGAGGGCGACGATTTGTTTTAGGAAAATGATAGTGTGAAAATGTGTTTTTAACAACCACCATTACAACCTGGTGTGGTTGCTGATTGGGCATTTCATTTTCAATTTTCGCGAATTTCCACGTTAGCAAGGGAAGTATGAAGAGTTTGAATGAAATCTTTCTTTAAAAGGAAGTGGAAGGCAGAAAGTGCGAGAGCTCCGTCTCAAACTAGAAAGCATTGTCTTCATTTTCTTCAAATGTTTCTCTTCATCTTCAACTCGTCTTCTTTTGAAAACTTTTTTTCTCATTCATCCCTCTTCTTCTTTACACCTTGTATTTGTGGCAATGGTGTACACACTACAAGAAATCAACTTATTATTTACACTAAATTTTCGTAGGATGTTCTGTTATCTATGAATTATCCATGAAACAAATTTCGTAGGTATTGAGCTAGTAGGTAACTTTATCTACAAAAATATGTTTCGTACATCACTTATCTACGAATATTATCAATGAAACAAAGACGTTGATAATTATCTATGAATAACCTACAAACATGATTATCTACGAAAATGGTCGTGAAAAATTTACAATTGGAGTTTTTTAAGAAATATTTCGTTGGTAACTTATCTAAGAAAATTGTTGTAGGTAATTTGTTGACATAAATTATCTATGAAAACCTTCATAAATAATTTATCTACAACAACCTTCGTAAGTAATTTATCTACAACAACCTTCGTATGTAATTTACATACGAAACCTTGCGTAAGTGTCAACACTCAATTTCGTCTGAATTATAAAGTATATATTTTTTATTTTATTTTACTTTGTTTTATTTCATCCTTTTATCTTATTTTATTGTTATTTTTTACCTTAATTTTATTTTTGTCTCATTTTTTTGTACACATTTTTTAATGAAAAACCAAAATATCTGAAAATCATGAAAATTCACAAAAATCTAAAAAATCTAAAAAAATGAATAATATTTTATTTCTCATTTGGTGTTTGTTTGGCCGCTCACGTCGTGTAACACTTATTTTCAAAAATATCAAAAATAGTTTTGGTGTTTGTTCGACAGTTCGTTTCATGTGACACCTCTTTTTAAGTAATTAAAAAATACAAAAAAAATGTAAAATTTTCAAAATATAAAAATATCAATATTTTCAAACAAACAATTTCTATAAGAACTACGTTATCCTTAATTCTCTATTGTGAGATACGTAGGAGTAAGGTCAGTTCTTGTCAGGTTCATCTAAAAAAAAATCAAATCATTTTCTAAATAGTTTTCCAAATCTCTTTTGAAGAACTATATAACCCTGATTTCCCACTTTAAATGAGAATACGTAGGACCAAAGTCAATCCTTGTCGGGCCCAAAAACAAAATATATTTTTGTTTCTTTTTAATATTATTGTTTCATTATTTTTGGGGAAAATTAACATTTTGAAAACTACATCAACTTTGCATTTTTAATTAAAAGTACTGTCATCGGAAGGGCGTTGTAGGGTGCTAACACATTCTCTACGCGTAACTAACTCTAGAATCCAAAATCTGGTTTTTTGCAGACTTGCTTTTTTTTCATGGGTTTCCATAGTTTTCCAAAGTTTTCTAGAATAACTATAGTGGCAACTCCAATATCTTTTTAAACTTGTTTCTTCTTTTGTTAGTCGTCCCGTCGTGATTTCGGTTGCGAAAGTAGATAACATTATAATATTTAAAAATATTATGAAAATTTTAAAATAATTTTAATTTGTCAAAATTATTTAACATATAGGTCATTCATATACACAAACATGTTAAACATATACACTACTCTCATTAATAAACATGTATCTTTTCTTTCCATAAATACATGTTAGGGTTTAGGGTTTGCTTTCTTTAATGAACACACTACACACTCATGGTCCATAAACAAAATATTGAAATTTGAGATTTTGAATATCAATTAGGTCTTTTGAGTAAGCATGTAGGTCTGCCAATGGATTGATTTAGTTTTTCATGTTCTTTTAATTTAACATGTTCATAAATGAAGGTAGTTTCATCCATACTAAAAAAGATTAAACTAAAGACTTCCTCTTATTTGCTAAGAGGTTTTATTCCATATGCAAAACATGTATTCTAAGTTAGCATTTATTTGTATTATACTTAGCACCTGCTGTCGATAATGGATTAGTAAAGTATTATTTTAATTAAAGAACTACAATAATAAAGTTAATGTCATTAACATCATTTTAGTGACAACAAGAACCAAACAAATAATAGAGTTACTTAACCCTAACCTCTTAAACCAACATTTGAAATGAAAAACCATATTTGTCTTTGCCTTTTATAGAAAAAAGGAAACATTACAACCAATACACAGTACACTAAAACACCAAAAAAATATAAATAAAACTTGCCACCATGCACTTTTTGTAGAAGTGATCCCGATTAACTTCCATCAACCAACCAACTAAAGGAACAGAGGACAACCACAACCTCACACCACTAAAAAAATGAAAAGAAGTCTCTCTTTTCGACGACAATGGATACAAAGGCGCAACCGTCCGAGGTTTTGTCTTGAAGAAGAAAAAATATATGGAGAAGAAAAGGGGTTTTTAGAAGAAGAAGAAAAAAAAAAACGGTTGAAGATGACAAAGAGAGTGCTCTCTAGTTTAAGATGGTGCTCTCTAGTTTTAGATGGTGCTCTCTTGCTTTCTGTCTTTCTACTTCCTACTTTCTCTTAAAGAAAGATTTCATTCAAACCCTTTCCGCCTCCCTTGCCAACATGAAAAATCAAAATAATTGAGAATGAAATATTTGATCAACACCACGCCAGGTTGTAATAGTGGTTGTCAAAAACTCGTTGTCCCTTTAAACATTCATGATTGTTGAGGCTATTTACTTTCGTAAGAAACAACTTAATTAGGCTCCCATCTTTGATGTGGTCAAATTTTTTCACATTTTGTAAATTTTGCGTGAGATGAAATATATTGCATTTTCGTGTTAGAGTTATGAGTTTTGAAGTCTCTTATTCATTTATTTCTACCTTTAATACTTTGGAAGGGTTCACGTGGAAGTGGCAAGCTTCAAGGAGAATGGTGTTTTCATTCTTGATCACACCATTTTATAAAAAACATACAAAATGAGTTTAAAAGTTGATACTAATGTCATTTGCAATGTAATAACAAATCAACAATGTAAAATATGATTAAATTAAACCGATTGAAATGGACATTTGCTGTAAGATAGAATTTCATATTTCATATTCTGTTCATTTGCTCACAAAAGAAATCCCTCATAATAAATTTCAAAGTAAATACATTCAGCATGTAAGAAGTTATTAGAAAACGTATCTTTAAATTTTTCTCATTTAATTTAGTATTTATTTATTTTTTTATTTAAAAAAAAACTAATTATTAACAGATATAACAAGAATATAATTAAAGTGATGGTTACTAATGATTAAGTAATTAGTTCCTTAACAAGTTAAAGCCATTAAAAAACTCTGCACGGATAGGAAAAAAGAAAACCCTAGATAAATACATCAGTTCATCATTACTCAGGTAGAGGGAGAAGTTCTTGTACCATTCATTTTTATATCAGAAGAACAACGAAAAATCGTTTCTCTTGAAGTGACTATGGTGGCGACGAACGTGAAGGCAGAAACCATGTCTCTCATGGACAAGCGTAGCGCGCTGGAGGCGGAGATGAACGCCATCATCGCTCGCCTCTCCCAGCCCGGAGCTCCTGGTGTCTCCGGCGGTCTTGTCGATTCTGAGGTTTTCCCTTCTCTTTCTTTTCTCACTCCGCTAATTTCAACCATCTATTCATTCCAAAGCTTTGCATAAGCGTTGATTCATTCATTCTTTACGAGACGCCGCTGCTTCATTTTTTAGGGCTTTCCTCGTTCCGATATCGACATCCCCGTTGTTCGAGCCGAACGACATCGCCTTGCAGGTTCGCTGATTCGGCTTCGAACCACTGTTGTTTGTGTTCAATTGCTTCTTTACAAGCGTCAACGTGCTGATGCTGTATTCTCTTATGATTTTCGTTCTCTTTGTAGAGTTGCGCAATGATCACAAGGAGATAACTGAGAAAATAAACCAAAATATTCAAATTCTGCATTCTGCAAGACTTGAAAGTAGGTCATCGGTCTACAAGAATCCAGGTATCACCAAAGAGTCGGTGTTTTTGCACGTACAAGTTTACATGTTGGAACTTTGATTTTATATGCTACTATGGACTTGGTTTGTCAATAAGTTGAGTCATATAGCTGCACCTTTTACCATGGAATTTGGGATTTTCAAATTCTGTTTCTATGTATATCTTTTGAGTTATGGGTATTGCTAGCCGTGCCTTTTGTTCTTTATGAATTATAATAGCATGAATGCATGATACTTCTGGTTTTAAGGTTGTCTTTTTCATGTATGATTTTTTCCTTGTGTATGTATGTGCCTTGCCTTGTAGCTCTCTGCATCTTCCTGCATAGTCACTAAATGCGTGAGTTAGGGTCGATTTTTTCTGGAGCAACCTTGTGCTCTGTCAAATTTGATGTTGGGTCCTCCTTACCCTACTTCCTATGCCAATGCCGTAATTTTCTTTTTAATCGCAAATTATGACTACGTTTTATAGTCTATTTCTTTGTCATTAGCTTATGGAGCATAATAAAAAATTGTTGTGCAAATTATTACTTGATCTGTTTATTATTTTAGTTATAATACTTATATTCATGTTGAAGTGTTACTAAAATTTAAAGTCTAACCACTTTAGTATTTTTGGTGTTGAATATGACCAACTTGAAAATTTTACCTCCATATGTTATTATCCATGATATCACCCTCCCTCTCCCTGCTGCCAATTCCATCAGCATCAAAACTTTAACACACTCATGAAGAAGCCAAGCTTCCACTCTATCTCATGAAAAGTTCCAGCATGTCCTAAAATTACAAGCACATAAACCCTGCAAAACCCACCCACTGCTAAAAGAACTTTAAATCTTTCTTTCAAAGTCATGTGCCTGAATGTCAAAATATTGGTCCAAAGAGGCTTAACAAAGCCACTGTTCCTTGAAGATGCAAAAAATCCCATTGCAAAGTTGCCTGTAAACCTGATGTAAGAAAAGATGATTGTTTGTTATTGTGTTTTGTTGTTAAAGTGACTAATATTAGTTTTTGTAAAGCTATTGTTTTTGTTAGCATTGGTATGAATTCTTGTATTAGTCTTTCTCCCTTCTTTAGTTTGATTAAGATCACTCTCTGTATATGAATAATAAACGGTATTTATTATGACAATGTTTGACTTCATGCTAAGGTAATGATGATGGTTCGGAGACTCAGACCTCATCAACTACAGACACTGTTGCATTGATGACATCACAAAATGTTCTCATGAGACATTCCCCCAATTCAATGGATGTGGATGTGTTGATCAGTAGACCCTTTGCAATGGTAGACGAGATAGCAGATGCGTCACCAGCAGTGGAGGATGGTTTACAACTTGGAGATCAAATTCTTAAATTTGGTGATGTGGAAGCAGGTGATAATTTGCTCCAAAGGCTTTCTTCGGAGGCTCAGTCAAATATGGGTCGTGCAGTACCAGTTGTTATTGTGAGGCAAGGCATAGTGATAAACTTAACTGTTACACCTAGATCTTGGCAAGGCAGAGGACTACTGGGGTATGCCTGCTGTCCCTCTATTTCTTTTTGTTTTTGTTTAGTGTGCCTAATTAAAAGCCTTAGAATGCTTTTTATATATTAAATTTATGATTTATTCATAGTATTTTAAATTTGGAAAAAGACATTTCTTTTTAAATTTAATCTTAGAAATAAATAAAACAAAGCAGAATTTCTTTAAATAAATAAAAAAAAGTTATATTTTTTATTTTGTGTGTGGATAAGTAGAAGGGATGATTGATTAGAGCTTAAAAGATTTTAACAAATGTATTGTTAGACTATGATGATTTGATGTCTATGAGTGATCGTTTGACAGTCGAATAATATTTCAAGAGGGTTTTTGCAAGCTGCTTATAAAAGACAGCCAAAAGCTGTTAAAGGTGCAATACTTGAGGCAGTGCCATACCTAGGAATTTTATAACGATTTACCTCAGTACTGGGCTAAATATAATTTCTCTTTTACATTGTAAAGAGTTTCGCTAATCAATAATTGATTACAATTATTCTCACTATCACTTCTGGCTTATAACAAATGTATAAAGTCATTTTTGACTATCTTATTTATCTTCCCAAGATAAAGAACAAGTATTATTATTTTTCTTTCATGTAGCGACTTTTAACTTTCCCGAGTATTCTTTAAGTGTGACTTGCTACAACAAAAGAGTTGTTTGAAAAGATTACTAAGATAACACCCAATAGAGAGGATATGAACTTAGTAAATTCACAAAGTGAAGGGTTTAGAAATAAGAAACATTTCCTATTGTCTCGCTAGATGCTCCTAAGATCTTGCACTAAGAGAACCCTTATGACATTATTGCATGCAAAGAGCTTTAAATCACACAGAGTCATTTAGAATTGCTGGAATCATTATTCTTTTTCTGCTTCATGGGAGAACTCGTACTATAGATATCTTGAATAAGACTATTAGAGCTTGCTTGCAAATCTTCTATCTTTGTTTCAATGCTTTATTAGAGGTTGGTAGCCAACCTTTTAGTTGACATGTTTTAATTTGTGCTCAACTTGATATGCTGATGACAACTTTTTCTTTGAACACCGCTTCATAATACTGGCAATACCCCAATACCAAATTAAGCATACAATCTCAAGATGAGTTGATATACTATGTTAGAATAAACTTGGGAACCTGTATGTCAAGTTTGGTTAAGAGTAGATGGTCTAGTAAATTAAATTTGAGTCTTGTGATACACATGGGTTTTCAGTGTCTACATTGTCTGATGGTTGTTGTCAATCATTAACCGTGGTCTAGACTTTCTTGCTTTGAAGGGTTTGACGATCTTTGTGAAGGTTCATCTTGTTTTTTCTTTAAGAGTATAAACATTTGCGTTTTTTTTTGTGCATTTAATTAAGATCTTACTAGATCACCAAACCTTAGTATTATTTGTTATGTATTAACTCTTTGACAAATATACCAAATCATTGCAAGTAGTAAAATGGAAGTTCAAGTATCGTTTTTCCAAGGGATTTGTTTTTGTTTGTCTAATTGTTATTACTTACTGATTTTAGCAATAGTAAAGATCATAGTTTGATTCAATGTAAGAGAAAAAAGCATACAGAATTAGACAATTACAAAAATTATAATGACATTCGGTAAAAAGCTTCATTGTGGTTGGATTTCATGAACCAATTTAATGCAACACGAATGCAATATATCTCAATTCTATTCAACATTCACATGATAAGCATACTTGCCCTAGTTCCTTAGAAACAAGTTATAAATCTATATGTTAAATCACTAATTCCTTAGCATGTTAACATACAATTTGCATTAAAATCAGATGTCTAGAATGACCAAGCGATTAAGTCTATTCCTAGAACCAAAACTGTTGGGTGTTCTATCCATGTCTAAGTTCCAATTCATCTTCCAACCATTTGATACTCACAAATAACATGGTATTCCATCATAAACATTAACAATCTAGATAGAACATTTGAATAACAAGAGATTATATTGCATTAGGAGAGTTACACAGAATGAGTTCTTTACATCAAATCCTAATGAAATGGGAGTTTAACTACTCCTATGCATCTAGAGCATACAAGTTGGATGAAATTGCGAGGAATTTGAAGTCTGAATGACCTAGAGTTGACTTTGACCCATATAGGTTTCTGTGTTTCCACAACAAAAGAACTCCCTTTTTTCGTGTCATTCACGACATATTAACTACTTCCAGAAGTTGTCTTCTTGTTGAGCGAGCACATACTCTCGTTTAGCGAGAAATGACTTCTATTTCATTTTCAACTGTCTCGTTGAGCGAGACAACATACTCCCTGAGCGAATATCAAGCTTGATTGTTGAGCGAACACTTTCGTGGCTGAGCGAAAAGTGGTTTTGACATGCAATTCTCAAATCTTCTGCAAATGTCCATTCTCCTAGACAATAATGTCAAGAAAACAAATTATATCTAACTTAAAAGAAAACATAAAAGTCTTGCATCTTTCCATGAGAAAAATACATAACACATGAATGAATACAAATATTAGAGTAAAATAAGCATGGAAAATAAGTATTTATCACACTTATCATTGTGATGGAAATCATGGGTAGTCTTAACAAGACCATATTGATTGATGAAACTAAACTGTCTTTGATAGTTGTTTATCTACTTATCATAACATCTATATGTAAAAGTTGGTAAGGTGGAATAACGTTAATTGACTAGCTATTGTTAAAAGTATTCAATGTTCCACCTGAAGTATGGTGAACGGATTATGTAGAGAAAATTTTCTTTTACCCCTGACGTTAGTTTGTTTTGACAAAATAATTTGCTCTTTTACTAAGCTTTTCAAGACAACTAATGACAATGGGGGTTATATTCTTAAATTTTATTGTTACCCAATATGAAATGTAATTCCTTTGCTACTAGCGCTTATGTGTTCATGTTTATTGCTGACATGTTTTCTATGTTGTATGCTGGCAGATGTCATTTTCGGATCTTGTAGGTCCCATGCTTATTCTTCTTATGATGATGGTGACGGTTGTTTCTTTTCCCATCCGGAGTTCTTTACCTTATCATATTTGTCTAGGCAAGACTCTGTAGTATACAATTACATTATGGTGCACTTTTCCTGACTCAATAATGCGTTACACTTTTTTTATCATCATTCTTTTGGACCCAAATTAATTTTAGATCATCATCATACGCTTCTGCAACTGTCTCAAGACAGAAAATAATGAGCTTGGGCTCATACTGGAATGGATCGTCTCCTTTATGTGACTTGTCTCGTTAGAACCTTCATTTCTTAGAGATTAAGCAGGCGAGTTATTAGAACTTGTCTTTAAGGAGAGATGAAGCCAAATTTTTCACATGGCATGGTCATAAAAATTCAGCATTAGGGAATTCATTGCCATACCACACACAAAAAAAGTCATATATGTAGTGAAATATATAAACACTAACACGGCCCAACACCCTCTGATTATGGAGACTATAAGTAATAACTTTTTAGGAGTACTACAAATTATAGATTATAAGTAATAGTCATATATGTAGAGTAGAGAAATATATATATATATAATACTAACACGGCCCAACACCCTGTTAAGTATTCACTCCACTTGGTATGGAGGCTGTAAGTAACAGCTTTCTGGGAGTACTACAAATTAAATTATAGACTTCTAACGTGTTCTTCAAAATTAATAATTATCAATTAAGGAAAATTTAGGGATTCATAACTATTCTAGCATAGATTGTGGATTTTATTATGCCATCCTTCTCCAAGTCAGTATGGACTCAAAAGGAGGTAATATACAACTCAGTACAACTCCTGTCGATATCTTTATTTTACTGGTTACAAAATTAATTCCGTATCTCTACTCTTTTAAGTCTTTGCACATGCACTTAGTAATTTGAAAAGTACTATGATTTCCCACTAAGATCTTCCATCTCCCGTATCAATCCTTCTCAATAGAAGGTTGGAGCTATCCTTTTAAAGGTTCAAAACACGTCTCATTTACATGAATTTCTCCGAGGGTTAAGGGAATCTTCGGTGTGACAAGGCCAAACGAATGTCACTATAGTTCAACTTTCCTTCACGGAACTGGTAACAACTATGTTTTTGAGGATTACAAATCTCTTATTGCATTAACCATGGATCAATTACCTGATTTGTACCGAATTTCAAAACCAAATCTTGAACTTCGGAGTCCAACTATTTTGCTCTCCCCAGCAACCCTTGGTCAGTTAGGAAATCCAAACTCCTTTGATCTATTTTTGATGGTGATATGTCGCCTCCATCAGGTAATGTTTCCACTTTTGCTCAACTATTTGCAACAAGTTCCTTTTCATCGACTAACTTTATTCGGCCCTTTGGAATAGTGTTTTGAGTCAAGAATGCTAAAGACTGCTATCTTGTTAAAAAGTTGTCCCAATTCTTTTACTGAGTGCATTAGATTCCACAACAAATGCTTGGAAAAGACGAGTACAACCATTTGTGTTAGTGCTGATGTGAACACATTTTAAAGTTAATGCTTGCTTTGTATCTTTGCTCTTTTGAAAAACATTATTTCTTGAGAATTTCTTCCTAATCCCTAGGGATCTCTTGCACCAACTCGTATTCAAATGCCGAATGAATTTTGTGGAAGGAGGTTTTTATAATCCAAAAAGCCTATCCACAGACTGCTTGGAAAAGTCGAGTACAACCATTTGTGTTGGTGTTGCTGTGACACATTTTAAAGCAAATGGTTGCTTGTATCTTTGCTCCTTTGAAAAGCATTGATTCTTGAGAATTTCTTCATATTCAATACCCAACGAGTTTTATGGAATCTATTTTTCATAAGGGTCTTTCTTCTTCCACTTCCAAAATTTCTTCTACACCTCCAAATTTTCTTTAAATTCTCAAAAAAATCCTTTGACCATTTAAGGAAACTCGTAGACACTACACTCCCAAAATTATGTTGGCTTCTGAAAGTTAAAATATATGACTTTCGAAAGTGAAAATATATCATCAGAAGTCGATTTTTGAAAGTCAAAATATATCATTGGAAGTTAACTTTTGAAAATCAAAATGTATCATCGGAAGTCGACTTTTGAAAGTCAAAAATTATCATTGGAAGTTGACTTCCGGAAGTCAAAAAATATTTTCAGAAACAAAGATAAAGAAGAAAATATATATACAAATATATATAAATATATATATATATAGTCGTTTTTGTTTAAATTTTAAATTTCATTATTTATATATGTTATTTTAAATATATTTTTTTAATTCTTTTTTACTTTTATTAAATTTTTAATAAATTATATAAAAATAAATTTAAATTTAAAAATATAAAAACAATTTAAATGAAAAAAATTTAAAAATTTGATTAAAATTTAATATTTAAATTTTAAACAAAACTCAAAAATTCAAATAAAATATAAAATACTATGCATATGAAATATATAAATAAAATAATTACAATAATATCAATATAATAAAAATCCTAAATAAAAAATTGAAAAATAATTTGAATTAAAATAATAAAACTTTAAGTTAAAAAAAATGAAAAAAAATTTATATATAAAAACCGGAAGTCAGACTTCTGTTAGTTATATATATATATATATATATATATATA
>Ga0099822_1008026_pt1 | contig 13554 bp, 8 predicted proteins | sample CowpeawhiteBW_FD_76839 | JGI IMG/M metagenome (GOLD analysis project Ga0099822, IMG submission 76839) | Root nodule microbial communities of legume samples collected from California USA - Cow pea white BW | ecosystem: Host-associated > Plants > Roots > Nodule | place: USA: California | collected... | reverse complement strand
TACCTTATATTTTTATGTTTGTTGTTTTATTTTCTCAGCTCACCCTTTCTGTTTGTGTGTGGCGATGATCGTGTAATTCGTTACACGGGAGCAGATGTTGATACAGGTGGTGCTGAGGATGCCTAGATGGCGGAGTGAGGGCTAGCATGGGAGTAGTGCTAGGGTTTTACTAAATTGTAATTTATGTTTTAAATGCAAATTTTGGAACTTGTAATGAATTATGAATTAGTTATAAGTTTTGGCGCGCTAATTTAATGAAATAAAATTTTCCCGCGTTGGGATTTTTATCGAGATGATTATTTAATGAAATTATTTATTTTAATGTTTATTTTTAAGTAATATTCCTTAGGGATGTTACAATGAGAGTATCAGAAAAGGATGAGGAGGCGACATATCTCATAATATTTCATTTTTCCTTAATTGGAAAATCAAAAAATTGGTTGTAATCTCAACCAAATCAGAGTTTGGTGAATTGAGAAGATATGGAAAGAAAATTTCTAACTAGATTTTTCCCACCATCAAGATTTATAGGTGCTAAGTCAACAAAAGAAACTTTCTCTCAAGGAATAGATGAGCCTTTATGTGAAACGTGAGAGAGATAAAAATCTCTTCTAAAAAAGTTTCCAAACTATGGATTTGATGATGAGGTAGAACGCAATATGTTTTATAGTGTGATTAGGCCACATGCCATAATGCTTTTGGATACTTCTGTAGGAGGTTCTATGTTGCAAAGGATGTGGCTAATGCAACTTCAATCATAGAATCCTTAGGAGTAAGTGACCACAAAGTGCAGCATGGTAGGAGCCAACTATGGAGGAATTTTGGAGCTAGATACACAAAGTGCAATTCTGGCTCAGAACAAGTTAATTTCACAACAAATGGAGGAGAAAAAAAAAGCAACTGGCTAAAATGCAGGTTGAAGTAGCTATAACTAGCATGTCTCAATAGGTTCTGAGGTGTGATTGCTATGTTGGTGATCACCCCAATGGCCAATGCTCCACAAAAAAATTTATACAAGAAAAGCAAGCCAATTTCATTAGTGGATTAAGGAACCTAGAGAATTCTAACTTCCACCAGAATTCAAATTAAAGGAACAAAATTCAAAGATTTCCAAGCCTCCAAGTAACCTTCTTATCAAGGATACCAAATTCAATTTTGATGAGGATTGTGAAGAAGCCTTTGCTGCACTCAAATAGTAGATGGCTCAGTGCTAATAATCACTACACCAGATTGGACTCTCAATTTTGAGATGATGTGTGATGCAAGTGTTTATGTTGTAGGAGTTGTTTTGGGACAAAGGAAGAATAAACAATTTCATGTCATTCACTATGCCAACAAAGTGTTTAATGAAGCATTAGTCAATTATGCAACAGCAGAAAATGAGCATCTAGCCATTGTCTTTGGGCTAGAAAAGTTCAGTACTTATCTCATTGGTTCTACCATCACAATTCTAGCTTAATGCCTTAGGCTTTTATGTTTTGAGTTGTTGATGAAAGACCTTAAAATTTTCAGTGTAACACCTTAGGCAGATATTACTAATTTAGATAAAAGAAAATAATATTATAAATAACTCAGCATTTAAATGTCTTTCCCAAAGCGTGGGAAAATCAAATTCTTTAATTGTGAATAATTCATATCCATACTTTAACCTTAAAACAATACAAAACCAAGGTTCCAAAACCATAACTAAACTAATTACAAAATATATAAAATATTCTCTAAAAAATATCCCAAACTAGCCCCACTCCAGCTCTATGCTTCGACATCGTCACCTACAACATCATCTACTCTCGTGTTACAAGTTACATGATCATCATCAAACATAAACAAAAATGGTGAGCTGTATGAAATCAATATGCATGAAAATATCATATCATAAACCCTCACCCACAGCATTTTAACTAGCCCAGAACCCCCTATGAGGATCTTTCTCCTCATGCATTAGGAATCATTGGCTCTCACCATGTCCATCCAGATTCTACACAATTTGACCATGACTTTAAGGTTATCTCATGCTGCCGCAAACCTGCCACTCGTGGTCCAACCTCTACGAACCTGCCGCTCGTAACAATGAAGTGGAGTTAACCAATACGAGCCTCCCACTAGTATTCTCACACAAGATTCCAAACATCACGGACCTTGTAACATCTTGATCGGATACTACGAATTTTATTAAAATAAAATAAAATAGATAATGTAAACGCATTTACTTAACCACCTTTTTCCCAAAACAAGGGAAAATGAAAACCTTTATTAAATCTCCATTAATTCCAAATCCACCGAAGTTAAATGCCAACAACAAGTTCCAAGTCTGATAACATATTTTTTAACAAAATCTTTTATAAAAACATAAAGAAATAAACTCCATAAAAGGTTTCACAAGATAGCCCCACTTCGACTCTATGCCTCGCCAGCACCACCTATAACATCATATGCTCCCATGTAATGCATTACACGATCATCGTCAAACATAAGCAAATAGGGGAGCTAGCATATAAAAAAAACACACACACATAAATTGACTCAGTGTAGCTCGCATCGCCTGGCGGTTGTTTATCACCGCCAAGCGGATCAAACAAAAACCTAGAAATTGGGTGAGGGGAGTTGTGTCGCCTGGTAGCCTGCTCTTGTCGCTGGGCAGTTTCTAGGAAAAATCCAGAAGTTCAGTGCAATCAGATGAGTCGCTTGGCGACTTTGAAGGACTGCCAGGCAGTTTCTGGAAAATTTCCAAAAATACGACATTTTACATATTAGGCATAGTTTAAGCACTCCAAAATACGTCCAATCATACAAAAGAGCAACATGAAACTATAAACATAGAGTATAATTTCCCCAACCTAGTACTCCTTGCTCCAAATGGATTTGTTAAGGTTCCTTCTTGATGCCCAATGCTCTCCATTTGTCACCTCTATCACTCCTTGACATAGGGTCCCTTTGCTTCAAGTCTCTTTGCTTAGAATTCTCTCTTTCCAACACTCATGATTTGCAGTTTCAAAACCAATCCTCTCTCTCTCTCAATTTTCGTCTATTAACTATCCATTAATTATGCTTAATAGCTAAAAAAACGAAAATTACTTATTAATGGTTGTAATTGCCATTCAAAGACCTTTACTTGATGGTTCCTCCATCTGCTCATCCATGCCAAAATAAACTTAGCAAAAAGAAAGCTTAATTTGTGTTTACAAATGTTCAAACACACAACCATTCAATTGTCAAATCAATGCACCACCATTTAACCAATTCATGTTTTGTGATAATTTCTATAAATCTAGGATTCTATTATCACTCATCATAATCCAGCATAAAATCCAAAATACATCCAATCATACAAAAGAGCAACATGAAACTATAAACATAGAGTATAACTCCCCTAACCAAGTACTCCTTGCTCCAAATGGATTTGTTAAGGTTCCTTCTTAATTCCCAATGCTCTCCATTTGTCACCTCTATCACTCCTTGACGTAGGGTCCCTTTGCTTCAAGTCTCTTTGCTTAGAATTCTCTCTTTCCAACACTCATAATTTGCAAATTTAAAACCAATCCTCTTTCTCAATTTTCGTCTATTAATTATCCATTAATTATGCTTAATAGCTAAAAAACGAAAATTACTTATTAATGGTTGTAATTACCATTCAAAGACCTTTACTTGATGGTTCCTCCATCTGCTCACCCATGCCAAAATAAACTTAGCAAAAAGAAAGCTTAATTTATGTCTACAAATGTTCAAACACAAACCATTCAATTGTCAAATCAATGCACCACCATTTAACCAATTCATGTTTCTGATAATTTCTATAAATATAGGATTCTATCATCACTCATCACAATCCAGCATATAATTATTAAAATAATACATAATTAAAATAACACATAATTTGGCATACTCAAGACTCAAACACAAGTCCTCCCAATATAACCAAGTACTCTAAACCACTTGAACTAATATTTGTTCACGTCATAAAAGTTATCATTAATTACCATAAAGGCTCCCACTACTCGTATTTATTAATAAATTAATTATTTAATTAATTAAATTTCTCGGGTCTTACAGACCTCCCGCCCATGATCACCACGTGTTCACAATCCATTGCAAACCACCGCTCATAAAATGATTCCAGCATGTCTTATAACCAAAGCCATCACCACAAGTCGTGTAAAACACTCAAAAAATTCAAATTGGACTTGGAGTGTCGCATAATGCTGCGTAAAAGTTGCCAGGCGAAAACACATCGCAAATCACTTGGCACCAATTCACTGGATTTGGTCCAGACCTAAAATTTCACACAACCGCTTGTCGCCTAGTGCTTTCCGCCAAGTGCCAGGTTACTGGAGTTGCTCTCGCTTGTCGGTTTTAGGGTATCGCCAGGCGCCACCCCTCTACCAGGCCTTCTAGATTCATATATCGTCTGGCGGCATACCTCGTGCTGCCAAGCGCTACTCTAGTACTTGAAGATTACTGGTTTAGCACTCTAAGTCAGGTTCCAATGAACCTATCTCCTAAACCACACAATCTAGAATATAACCACACATGTTCTTATACTCTAATTAACTCCATTACACAATCACTCAACTCATACAACAATTTAATATGCATCCAAATATCTATGTATATTGGTACTTAAAGCAATGCAACTAATTGAAATTCACTAAGGATTACTCTTACTCTTAGGAACTTTAAACAACTATTAAATAGTGCAATACTCAAACAAAATCAGGTTAACACTTTTGCACAATCTTGACTTATGCATTTGGCCCACCATAATTCCCCTTAGGACAATTTCATATTAATATCTAGGACTTAGGAAATTAAACTCCAAAGCCAGAAACCCCAACTTGCCACCATCATGTTCAGGCCCAAAGTGCAGTTGCGCCCTGGTTGGTGCCTAGCGGTACCTTGCTCGCTGTCAGGCGGTGCATCAAGTTGCATGACAAAAACCCAGATTTCAACACCTGCTCAAATCCCAAAGTCTCCCCACATCCATATCCTACTTATTCAATTCCACGAACAATACGATTAAGCAAATTTTTAGCATATATATATATATACATATTTAATTACACTCAGACGAACATAAAATCGTAATCAATACCACCTGGGAACCAACATCATGTTTCCAATATTTTTCCCCAATTTCCCAGCCACCCTTATAGTAGTTTATACATAGATTCATACAATCATTATTTCACGGTGGAATTGTTCAAACACTTTTCTTATCACACCTTCAAACGAATGGTCCTTTCAGACTGATGATCCAGAGATTGAATGGTCTTTTCAAACTGACCATCCGGTTAAGGGTGATAAGCTGAGCTCATCCACAATTGCGTGCCCAACACGATCTGCAATGACTGCCAGAACCTTGACATGAATCTCGAGTCTTGGTCTAAAACTATGCTTGTCGGCATTCCATGTAATCTGACCACCTCTCGGACATACAACTCTGTCAACTTGTCCATTGACATACTTTGATTGATAAACAGGAAATTTGCACACTTCATCAATCTATCTACGATCACCTAGATTGAGTCAAGCCCCTTTGCTTACCTCGACAGGTGAGTCACGAAGTCCATCGAAATGTTATCCCACTTCCACTTAGGAATGTCTAACGGTTGCAGCGTACCTCTTGATCTTTGGTGTTCAATCTTAGCTTTTTGACACATCAAACAAGATGCTACAAAGTCTGCCACATTTGTCTTCATCCCATTCCACCAGAGGGATTCCTTTAGATCCTTATACATTTTAGTCATACTTGAATGTATGCTATGATGAATTTTATGACATTCTTCAATAATCCTCTTTTTCAACATCGATTTCCACATAATGAACACTTTATTCCTGAAACACAGAATGCCATCTGTTCCTATTAGGTACTCCATTCCTTTTTCAGTACCTAACCATCCGACGATCTGTTGCAATTTATCATCGTTCCCTTATTCCACCCGGATCTCTTCCAAAAAATCATTGGTTACCTTCAACATACTGCACCAGATATGATCGGAGCTCAACTGCATTCCCATATTCATATCACGAAGCTTCTCAATCAGCTATAGTTCCTTCACCATCAGATATGCTATATGCACTCGCTTTCGACTCAAGGCATCTACTACAACATTAGCTTTATCGGGATGGTAAAGAAACTCAAAGTCGTAGTCCTTGAGGTACTCCATCCATCTCCTCTGCCTCATATTCGTTTATTTATGATCAAATAAGTACTTCAAGCTCTTGTGATCACTAAAGACTTGGAATTGAGAGCACTATAGCCAACTCAAGGTCATGAGTGGGATAATTCTTCTCATGCACCTTTAGCTATTGAGACGCGTACACCCCCGACCTCTTCTCCTTCATCATAAACCCCTTAGGAACATCATATTTCCTTGTATTACAATTATTATATGCATGACCTTTCTTCATACAATAATTGTAAGAAATGAATGACATATCATTTGGCTCACTTTTGGAAAAGAAACTAGCAAACTTCTTGGCTTTCTTTTCAAAAATAGGGTTGTGAATGTTACACATGTGTTTAAAAGATATTTAACTTGATTTTTCAAAATAGTGTAGTTTTCACAAGGTTTTGCAACCAGCTGATTTTCATAACAATAGGTTGAATTACTATAAATCGTGTCCAGGTTTTCAAAATCAACTTTTAAATTGACTAATTCTGATTCAGTTGATTAATCTTATTTTATAGCAAGCTATTTAATCCTCTCAATTGATTGTTTATGACAACAATTTTGTTAGCTTAACTATTCAATTCTTTAAATTCATGCAACAATTGATTGTAATCATTCTTGTATTTTGATGACAAAGAACATACTTGGCTTGATGATGACTCATATCCGTCCATGAGACACAAGTTTGTTTCTTCACTTTCATCTTGTGATGAGTTACTTGTTGAATCATCATTATCTTACCAAACCATGTAGACACGTCTTTCCTTAGACTTCTTCTCCTTTTTTTCCCTTCAATACCCTTCTCTTTTTCTTTGTTAATGTTTAGACATTCAATTTTTATATGTCCTTGTTTATCACAATTATAACAAGAGAAACTAGGAGTGTTATTTGAATTATTACGTTTAGAGTTGTACTCTTTTTGTTACCTTTTTTACCTTTCCTCTTGAGATACTTCCTAAACATTATAACCAATAGATTCATGCTCTCATTATCGCTTGATTAAGCCACCGCTTCCTCGGGTTCATCACTCTTTTTTGTTCTAGTCTTCAAGGCTATATTCTTCACCTTTTTCTCACTCGACTCTAGCTCATTTAGCCTATGCATCTCAATTTTGTGCTCCCTTAGGTTACCAAACACTGCAGTTGTGGTCATAATGGATGGATCCCTTGATTCTAACATGGCAGTTACCTTGGGTTGCCAACTTCTATCAAGACCCTTTAGCACTTTGATGTTTATCTCTTCTTTATCAAACTCTTTTTCCAAGTCTACAAGGTGGTTGACAATATATGTGAATCTCTTTTGTACTTCAACAATTAATTCTTCTTGTTTCATCTTGAACAACCCATATTCTTGTATCAAAGCATGCATCCTTGCTCTCTTCACATCATTTGTTCCCTCATGTGTGACTTCAAGTACATCCCACATGTCTTTTGCACTTTTGCATTGAAAGACTCCAAAGAACTCATTCATGTTCAATGAAGAGGTGAGAATGTTCTTTGCTTAATAGTCATATTGTGCATGTTTTATTTCCCCATTATCCATTGATTCCATGGCTTGTCATCCTACTTGTTATCAACAACATGCTTAGGAGTGTATAGTTCATTCATAATTGCATCCCAAATACCTTGGTCAATTGATTCAATAAAAAATTTCATGCGAATTTTCCAAAATTGTTGTTAACACCACTAAACATAGGTGGCCTATGTATAAAAGCACCTTCTGCAAAAGGAAGTTTATTTTCATCCATTTCAAAAAAGTTCTAGGATCAAACTTAAATATCTTTCAAGAACCTTGCTCTAGATACCAATTGTAAGTAGTGAAATGGGTACTTAGCCAAGAAGGGGGTTAAATAGGCATTTTGAAAACTTTGATTACTTTTAATTTCTTAAAACACATTTTGATTGAACTAGACCAACCACGAAATCAAAATGCAATTACTATCGAACTTTACACTTTCAATTAATTAAAAATAGGGATAACATATTGATTTCATTAAACAAATAACAAAGCAGTATATTTCAACAAATCAAAATATCAAAACAGTCGATTGAAATACTGAATTGAAATGCAAATTTGAAAATTAACTCAGAAACAATTTATGAAACTTATCAAATTGATTCCAATAAGTAGTACAAATAGAAACACAATCTCAAATTATATCAAATCACTCAAGAATTGTTAAGAGATTATAGAAATCAAATTTCTTGAAACTTTATATTAAAACTGAGCTACATCTGCTTTGTCAAGGCAACCCGAGCCTGACTTGCACTATTTAAAAAGGTTTAAACATCCACAAGACTACACTTTCAAAATATGCAAAAACAAACACTAAGACTCTTGAATCTCACATTTCTTTTGCACTTTTACATTAAGAGACTCTAAAAAACTCATCCATGTTCAATGAAGAGGTTAGAATATTCTTTGTGTATACTCATATTGGGTAAGCTTCTTTTACTCCTCTGTCCATTTATTTCGTTGCTTATTAACCTGTTTGTCATCAACACCATGTTTAGGGATGAATGGCCCATTCAAAATTGTATTTCACATTCCTTGGTCAATTGAATCAATGAAAATTTTCATACGTATTTTCTAAAATTGGTAGTTTATATCACTAAACATAGGTGGCCTATGTATAGAAGCAAATTTTGGAAAATGAAGTTTGTTTTCAGCCATTTTTTAAAAAATAGTTTAGGATCACACTTGAATACCTTTCAAGAACCCACTCTTAATAGAATCTGTAGGTTTAAAATATATTTCTTAGCCAAGAAGGTGGGTTGAATTGGCTGAGTACTAAAAACTATGCCCAATTAAAACTTGTAAAAACCCTTTGATTTCAAATTCAATTGACCAATAAATCAGAATTGTATTGCTGTAGGACTATAGATTTAAGTCGATTGCAAAGCATAAACACCATATTAATTTGTTCATATAATATGATTTAACAAATTGAAATATAAAATCAACCAACTAATGTTCTAGGAAATTATGTAGAAACCACCAAACTCATTCAAATAACATGCTTTATCATACAAGTTTTTTTCCAATTGATATATCCAACTTAATTATATTATCAAATAACGTAAAAATACATGTAAACCTTAAAAAGATTGGTTTAGTGAGTTTTCTTGAGATTTAAATGAGAACAAGATAAGGGAGAAGGATCACACACTAATTTTTATACTGATTTAGCCAATATTAAAGCTACATCCAGTTTATTAGGAAAACCTAAGCCTGATCATGGACTATATCAAAAGAATTACAAAATCCCTCAAAGATTACACTTTTGAATTAAGCAAAACACCAAGATTCTCGAATTCCATAATAACCTTATCCCCTACACTGCAAGATCCCACTTGTAGACCTGAAATCACACCAACAAACACATAGAAGCACAAGAGCAACTAAACCTGGGTGGAGGCTCTCCCTAGCCAACCAAAACATGTTTTTAAATGCTTCAAACAAGTAAAACTTTCTCCAAGATTTAAAGATCTTCAATCACGAGTTGCACATTGTGTAATCCAAAGAGAGAGAGTTTTCCAAATTTGTTTCACTTTTTTTCGCAATCAGAAATCTCAAGTGTTACTTCATTCTCTGATAAACCAGCTAATATAGCTTGGTCATAAGTGAATTCAATAGGTTGATTTGTCCGTACAATTTGTTGATTTCACTTGACTTTATTGAAATCAATCAATTGAATAACAATTCAACTGATTGAATACATTCATACCAGAACTATATGCCACAAGCCTTTTAAAATATTAAAACCCTTTTTAACATATTGAAAAGGACACACACAAGAAAAAAGACATCGACACACAAGGCTTCCCTATTTCTTGCTATCGCCTAGCAGTTCACTTTGCACCGTCAAATGCTACACCAGTAATGTGACACTACTGGTTTTATGTACTCTAATTCAGTTCCTAGCATCCAACAATTCAATTCTCAAACATCCAGAAACCAAAAATACGCATTCATATACTTCATATACTTAAATTTACACATCACAAGTCATATGCATTATTCAAGTATAAACACACTGTAAGACCCAGGAAAATTAAGTAAATAAATAAATATTTATTTAATAAAAGTGAGGGAAGGAATCTATAAAGTAATTAATGCAGAAAATTATGACAAAGGAGCAATGGTAGTTCAAGTGGTTAGACACGCTTGGTGTGTTTGAGGGGGACCTAGGTTCAAGTCCGCAACCAAGTACTCTTAACCATTTGAGCTAGTATTATTCCTTATCTTCTCTCTCCATATTAATTAACTTAAGGATTCCTGCCGTCTCATTTTTTAAATAAATATTTATTTATTTAATTCTCCTAGGTCCTACACACATAACATTTTTATATTAGTTCACTTAAAATGAGCTACATCTAGTTTGTCAAGGCAACCTTAGCCTAACATACCACTATATCAAAAGTTTTACAAAATCCATCAAGATTACACTTTTCAAAATGTAAAACTACATTAAGACTCTTAAATCCCACAAGAATCTCAACAAAGCACAACAAGACTCCCACTTGCAAGCCTAGAATCACACTAGGCAACCCCTAGAAACTTAAGAAACAACAAACCTTAGCGATGACTCTCCCCAACCAACCAAAGTTCTTTCTCCAAGTCGCTTGCACCAAGATTGTGAAAACATTTCTCGAACAACTACAAATCTATATAGTTTAGAGAGACAATTTTCCAAAGTATTCACATTGATTTCGTGCTTAAAATCACATTTGTTGTTGATCTCTATGAAAAACTCGACTTTATAGTGTGTTTACTAACATATTCAATAGGTTGATTTATCTGCTCAATCTTTTGATTTCACTTGATTTTAAATGAAATCAACTGATTAAATGACAATGCAGCTTATTGAAAGTGTTAATAACAGAACTATAGCAACTAACCAATTAACTTATTAAAAACCCATTTAACAGGCGAAAAGACTGCAACCAGACACAAGACACATATTCTATGTTAAACTATCTCCATGTTAAGCTCTAATCTTCAAGCTTCAAGATCTTCATATGATAGCTAGATAGGCACACATCAATCTTGATCAACATAACATTTCTTCAAGTCTTCATCAATCGATCATGTCTTCATCAATTTACCATGCAATATCTTCATCAAATTACTATGCAATATCTTTATCAAATATCCATGTATCAAAGTTATTTATGCCAAAAAAATTGACACAATGTAGGACAATTTTGTGGTTAAGGATTGACATAAGGAAGTGAATCTAAACTTCTGAGATGAGTAAGTCAAACACTTCATAGGAGAATTTTAGAAAACACCTAAGTGATTAAGCCACGAGTTTTTTGTCTAACTTTGGATGGCTATTAAGCATTATTATCTTAGAAAGAATTAAGACAATTTTTTTTATTCGAAAAGTTTTATACAACCACAACCAAAATGCCACCCTGAACATACACCCTACGCCTAGGATGTAGGTAATCGAACCCTTCTTACTTATGAGAAGGATGCAACGAGGTGTGTGTGCCATGAAGGGATAATGGTGAGTTAAACAAAGGAAAGAATACCTAAAAGCGCAACGAAATTAAAAACTGTAGCCAAAAAGAAGATTGAATTGGGACACCTCAAAAAAGAAAATGATAAAGCAAAGCAAGTCAATTAGAGGTGTACTCAAAGGAATTAAAAAGAAAGAAATTGGGCAGCAAAAAAAAAACAAAAGAAAAGAAGGGTTAGGAAGAATTTGGACTCATGGCACGTACACATTATTGTTGTCCTTTTGATCAGTGAGTCTTACTTGTCTTGAAAAATAAAGTTCCTTAATACTCGAACCACATTACAAGCTCAAAAGACCTTAGTGATCTATGCCAATTATGTGTACATAGTAGTTGGAAATGAAAATACAAAGCTAAGTGGACAATTAAAAAGGTGTTAATTAAGAGAGCAAACACTTTGAACACTTGGGCAGATATAAATATGCACTTTTGAAACATAAAATTCATTAAGAGACCATGTGTTTCATCTTTAGTTATGATAATTGAAATGCATTTGTGTCTAACAGATTTCATTGATTCCAATGCAAGTATTATGATTGCATTTCTTTTAACTTTTGATGGATCTTAACTACAAGTTCCTGAACCAACCATGATTAGATTTTTGAAACCATTATGTAGAATTGTTTAAGCTTTGCTTAGGGACAAGCAAAGAGCTAAAGTTAGGGCATGTTATAAGTGTCTAGTATTAGTAAAATTTCATATCATTTAGACACTTATCTTGCACAAATTTGATATAAAAATTACTAAAACAACCATTTTTGCATTAAAATACAAAATGAGGAGAGAAGAAGTTATAAAAGGTGGAATTTAATGTATTTGTGCTGTTTTTGTAGAAAATTGAAGGAAATTAAGAAGTTAGTGTTAAGCCCCAAAGTTTCAACTTAGGAAGAAGAAATGAAACGAGAAAACCCAAAATAAGAGCCTGTGGCTGAGCAACGATATTCGCATTAAGCCACATTTTATAAAACCTTCACTATAAGGAAATATTGAACTCAAAATGTCAGTTAAGCATCAAGAGAAAATCCCTTATGGGGAAAGCTCCATGGTTGATCACTAAGATGAATGCCCAAGCTTGGAAGCAAACCCACTCATGAAGGAAACCTCCATGGCTAACCTAATGGAGATAGAGCAACACAAAGAATTCTATACATATAGAGCATGTCTCTATTATTTTCATGCTAATTTTGTAAATCATCTTAGAGAGAGAAACTCCATAGTTAGCTTAGGTTTATATTGTATATCTTTTATAAGCTATGGAAGGAGGAAAGTTATTCCATGTTCTTGTTCTATACATCATTATGAGCACCAAACTTCTTCCTCAACTGGGATTAGATGTAACTTCTAAACTCTTTGTACTACAATTGATTTGATTTATATTATGTTCTTATTTTACGTGTTGGTTATTTGATTTTCTTTCATTAATTTGATGACTTGATCACTCATCTTACTTAATCAGCACTAGCGATGACAACTATTCTAGTGTTTAGATCCAATCAAATATCTTAATGCTTGCCATATACCAAACATGAGTATGTGACTTTAGTTGGTTTAAAGAGCCATATACCATATCATTATGTGTTTTACACCTTTAGGTTCTATTGCTACAAACATGAGGTTGGAAATACAATTAAGAGTACTTCTAGGAACACTAAGATAAAGAACAAAATCTATTGATAATCAAGGGCAGTGCAGTTGAGTGATAGAAGGGAGGTTCAATCCCAATACCTTAATCAACATCACTTATCTTTATATATATATATATATATATATATATATATATATATATATATATATATATATATATATATATATATATATATATATATATATATATATTTTTATATTTATATATTATTTTA
>Ga0099822_1008025_pt1 | contig 13554 bp, 6 predicted proteins | sample CowpeawhiteBW_FD_76839 | JGI IMG/M metagenome (GOLD analysis project Ga0099822, IMG submission 76839) | Root nodule microbial communities of legume samples collected from California USA - Cow pea white BW | ecosystem: Host-associated > Plants > Roots > Nodule | place: USA: California | collected... | reverse complement strand
AACTCTAAAATGGAATCCAATGCTCATGCTCTATACATTCACTATAAACATATCAAAAAGAAGAGAGAGAAAAAAAAAAAAAAAGGCACAGAAAGATAGGTGATACCTGCTTATGTTCTTTGCATGTGCACGCGCATCCCTCTTCTCTTCTCTTCCACCTTTCCGCAACAGACAAACACATGTTAATGCCATATTACAGGGGACACTATCTATTATTATAATCCCTCTCTTTTTCCACCCAAATTACTCTTTCACTACTTAATCCCAAAATTAACCACCTCATTAATCCCAAAACCCATTTCTTAATCATGTAAATTTCCCTCACCTTATTTATTTCTACAAGGATCAGAGAGAGACTCAGTGGGCTCGCTATTAAACATGTATAACTACCAAAAAAAAAACATCAAACAAACATATATGCATACATTAATTACGATACACTCGTCAAATTCAAGTTGTTGCTCAATTATATAAACTTTTTTTTTTCTTTTTCTTTCTTATCACCGTATAAAGTTTGATGCTATACGTCTACATTCAACAATAAGACTTAAATCACATCAACATGTTGTACATTCTTTGCGTTTATTTTTCCATGCATATAAAACAAGTGTAAAGATGTAGGCCATAAATTAATTTTGCAAACAAAGTTACAATCACTCACAAATCTGAATCATGTGTATATAGCGAGATGTCAAATCTTGATTTTGTTGCATACGAAAACACATAATACAAATACTTTAAATTAATAAAAAATAAATAAATAAACGCTGGATTGACTAGAGTCCACCCTTTTGTGGCGTGGAACACGACTTTAACTTATCTTGGTCATCACCCGTTAGAGACGGTAAGTTAAAAACAAAGAAAAAAAAGTTTGATTAATTTTAACGATATAGTAAAATAAGTAATGAAATGATTTTTTTCTTAACTTAGCGATTATTAATGTAAAGTAATTTAATCTTATCTGGCAAAATTTAAAAAAAAAAAATTTGTACGGGACATTTGAACTAGGTATGTTTAATTAAAAAGGGTGTTATATATTATATATAGGTTAATAAGCATGGCGAGTGTGAATAATGATGGAAACTGAAAAGTAAAAGAAAAACGGACAGAGTACACCGAAACACTTTGCCTAAAAACTAAGCAGAGAAATAAAAAGGAAAACGAGTGGAGGTTGTTGATGACGCGCCTTGGGGAGAGCGTGGTGACGGTACCATGCGACAATAGCTATCCTTTTGCCTATAACGTAACATGTACGTTCCACTATTCACTATTCGTAAAAGCAATGGGCCGTGACATCCGTTCAGGAAACTCTGTTTTATCTCCTGCACCCAACACTATCTAATATAAATAATACAAAAGGGTATAGTTGTCCAAAAAACTCAAACATTTACACGCGGAGTTTTCCCATTTGTCCTTCACCAAACTCCTGTGCTATTTCACGGAACATAAAAATGCCCTCGGATGTGAATTTTTTCATACATGGTATGAAATGAAGGCCAGAAAAGAAAGAAACCGGCACAGCAGCAAACTGGTTTATTCTGTGGTAAAAATGGTAACAAGTCCTGGAGGATATCATTTGAAGAACCAAACACCATATTTTTTTTCATTACAATTATTATTAATGTATCCAAATAAAGCAACAGAAAATTGAACCTCGTTATTGTCGTAATTAACCTCGTTTTACATAGAAAGTGGTTTATGAAAATATATTCCCGAGAGGAGGATTTAAGGAAGTAATTAGACGCAGTTAAGAGTTTTTAGTGCATAATATTAATTGACGATAAATGAGATTAGTTAAGGGTTGGTTGAATTTGCGTCTAGTTTGGCAACTCTCTAACTCTAGACTCACATGGCTAAACCATTAATTGTTCCAACCTAACGCAGATGATGAAAAAACGACAGTGCAAGAAACAAGAAAGTCCAGTTTAATTTACGCAACAGTTACTGATAAGAGATTAAATGAGAAGAGAGTGAGGTAAAAAAATAAAAATAATAATAATAAAATTGTAATAAAGTTGCGTGAGTGTGAAATTAAAGGAGTTAGTGATGGAGATGCCCCATTAGGCTTACCCCACCCCAACCAAAAACACTTATCACTCTCTTTCTCTTCCTACCATTCTTTACAGTGTTTCTCGCTCTAATCCTACCCTTCTCTCTTTCTCTCTCCTCCTCATCTTCAAACCCTTCTAACGCACGCTTTCAAAGCCTTCCGTAAAGTTTTTCAACCCCCAAACCCTGTCTATATAAACACCAACAAACGCAGTTTCACGCACTTCACGTTGAGTAAATTTTTTCTCTCATCCGCTTTCCCACCAACATCGAAACCATGTCCACCGACTTCCACCTCCACCACGACTTGCCCAAGCTCCGAATCGCCGCCGTCAAAATCGACGACGTCCCCTCCGACCACCACCTCGACGCCCTCGTCTCCTCCTCGGTCGTCACGAGAGCAGACAACCAAACCCACGAAGAGGAAACCGTCGCCGTCGCCGTCACCGTCGCCGTACCCGACGACGAACCCGCCGCCGCCGAAGAGGACTTGAGCTACCGCACCCCGACGTCGAAGGAGAGCAAAATCCCGGCGATCATGAGCTGCCCGCCGGCGCCGCGGAAGCCGAAGGCCTTCGCCTCGTGCAAAAGAAAGCTTTTTGACGACTTTCAGTTCTTCGATGTGACGAATAAGGAGGACATGGACGCGTTTTTCAGATCCACTTTTCCCAAGAGGAGCTGCACCTGTACATGAACACTTCAACCTTAGCTCCCTCCAACACCCACACCTCGGACCCTGCTAAACTCCGTAAATTACACAATTTTTTTTATCCAATCCCACTTCTTTTGCTCAATTTCTTCCTTCTTTTTCTTTCTTTAATTTTGGTTTTTTTATATGTTATATATATATATTTCACTTTGTATAAGATGTGAAATATTGGATCCCCAATCGTATATGTTCATTAATCCAATCAACATAGCGTTGAAAATTCTCTCCGATTTCCAGAATCTGCAATTCCCTTCCCCTTACCCTGAAATTTCACGGTTTTGTTTGTTCGGATTGCGGCGGTTCTTGTCTGTGTGTGAAATTTTCCTTTTTTCTCGCATATACGAATCCGGTGAGTGATCTTGGTGATCCGAGAAATAGAAGCGAGAATTTAGCGAAATTGGGGTTGAATTATGGGCGGTGTGGTGTTTAATTTAGTGGGTTTGTTGGTTGATTGAAGAAAGTGTTAGATTAATTGAATGTTAGGGAAAGTGGAAGAAGACAGGGTGGATGAGGTGGGTGGGTAGTGTTACGTAATGGAATTGATGAGTGCTAGTTGGATAGGGTTCTGAAATTACATGGTAAATTGTTACCTATGTGCGTATGTGGTCTGACAAATATGCATGAATGTGTACAATAAGGTCAAGTATTTGACACAGCTTTGGGATTGATGAAACAACTTTTTATTTTGTCTGCGATAGAGATTGCGGAATGGAATAAATAACAGGAAATGGAAGAGATAAGCGGTGAGAAGAGACGTGGATTTTTTTAACCTCTACCAATTTTTTTTTTGTCCTTTTCACCAAATTAATACTACTTTTCTACATCGATCACAATTATATTTATTAGACGCCATTTTTGAATTTTATCCCTAAACGTGGAATTCAATCATTTTTTTCCAGGATTTACTGGGACACTCTTTTTTTCTTTTCTTTTTATTGCTACTCAGGATTTCATCTATATCTATTCTACCAGCTCATCACCCAATAATTAAAAATTTCTTCTGCTTCCATTTCTTTTTAATATTTCTTTTTAAGATCCCCATATCAATAAAATCCATGCTAACAATATTTTTACGCTAGCACTACTTTTCTCGATACATGGGTAAACTAATTTCTTTATATAAACAAATATTGACCGCACAATATTTCAGTATTAAATATAATTAAGTCAATTATTTCATCACAGTTGAAATTTCCTTATCAGTATAGAATTTTGTTAGTTTGAAAGTGTAATTCAGACCATGACATATCTCAAATTTAGTTTCTAAATGTATTTCATAACAGTTGAAATTTCCCTATCGATATAGAATTTTGTTACTTTGTAACTGTGATTTGTTCTAATTTTGGTGAGATATCGAATCCTTTCCTTTTTCTTGACAAAAAAAAAAAGTTGCCATTAATATACTCTTTCAAAACTTTAGCATTGGATTAAACTGATAGATAAGTTCTTACGTTACGTCATATAACATCTAACTAAGATTATATAAATTATGTGTAAATAGAATATTATATGCATAGAAAATATTTTGTAAACTAGTATGTGTACGCATATATAGGTGTGTATATGTTTTATTTATACATAGGATTTGTGATTTAGAAAAATGCATTATACATATTTTTATTATACAGTGTAAAACTAATTAATACAGATATTCAATTCAAATACCTTATAAAGTGGGTCAAGTTTATAAATTTTATACAGCGATCACTATTTTATTCTGATTACTAATATGTTATTTGAAATATAAGAAATTTTTTTCCTAAAAACATATGACTAATAAATATCTTATTTAAATGAATTTCGATCGAAATGATTAGAAGTCTAATTTTATATTATTCAATATAGTTTAATTGACTTGGATTATGCTATAGAGGGAGTTATTAACTGGTATAGATATAAAATTAAGACATGATATCAGTTGAATTTTTTCCAATAATTTTATACTTACTAAAAAAACTTAGGACTTTTTTAAGATAATTTCAAGAACGTATGTTTCGTTCTTTACAAGTAACTCTTAGTACAATTACTATCATTAAATGCTTATTTTGGTATACGTTAAATTATCTTAATTTAATCGCCAAACAAAAAAAATATTGAATAATTTTTGTCTACAAATTTTGTAATTTTTTTGAACCATTGATCCTTCGTTAAAGAAATTTAAGTTAATGTATAAAAAGAATATAACTAAATACTAACTATAAGAATGCATAAATAAAATTTAACATCCATGTATTATTATTTATAAAAAATCTAAAGGATTAAATTTATCAAGGACTGAAACCTTCATAAAATTGCTAGTTTAATCAATTATCTTAAAAAACTAAATTTATTATTTTAGAATGTTAATTTTGATTTTAATTTAAAAATTTTCAGAAAAATTTAATAAATCATATATTATTTTTTGTATTAATTATTATATTATTATAATTTAATTATATTTCAGAAAATTTTGTTCGCTGAATAATTGTTTCAATTTACCAGTTGAATTAATAAAACTGAATTAAAACAAAGAATTATTGAATAAAATAACTTTATTACAAAAACATACTCCTACACAATCCTTTTTTTTTATCGTGTTTTAAAATGAAATTTGTGTTCAACTTTATCAATAACTGATTTTGCGAAAATGTCATTGATTTGAGGAAAACTGAGGTTATCGCTCTAATAATGTGTTAACTTTAACTTTATGAATAAGAAAGTAACAAGGAGACTTTATTAAAGTTGTATTCAATCCTGTAGTAAAAATAATTAGGGTTAAAGCCAGTAAATATTTTGTTCAAAAAACATGATAACCTAAAAAGAGAAATTAAAATAATACAGTTTATATATTATATACAATCATTTCTTTTTTCACTCTTATCTTGATTGTCGATTTAATAATTTATCAATTCTGACCTATTTATCTATAATTTCAATTATAAAACATTTCGCAAAATAAATTTCAATTTGGTTAAAATTTTAAGGAAATTACGTCAGACATTGATAAGAAATAGACCACTGAACTTAAGCTTTATATTTAACTAGGCAAATGGTTGAAAGTGAAACCCAATCTTGTTCTTGCTTTTACTAGCAAGCATGGACAAAAGGACAATCAAGGAGCAGAAACTGAGAATGATACTACAGTACTAGGGTATCTTACAATTACTATAAACAGAAAAAAAATATAAATGTATTTATATTTTTAACGAAATTACAAAATTATTATTAACTTTACAGAGATGCCCAGCTAACGTAATGGTGTCTGTGTCTTAGTGTCCTGAAAATAAGCCTCAGACGATGCAGTGTTCTACGTTCTTCTCTTTTTTATACAACACGTATTTATAACGTGTTCTCTTTATAAATAAAAATCATTTCTTAAATAAAGGTAATGGCAAGTTCGATTTATGATGATAAATAACATAAAAAAAAAGGAAAAAAACTTTTATCCAAAAGTTCACTGTAGAAATATTTGGAAGCTCTAACACCTCCTTTTCCAAGACAAACTTTTTGTAGCTATATATAACAAGTGGGATATAGGATAGGTTTTTTAAAAGAAAACACTTTTGCAACATTTTGTTATAAATTTTCGCGAGGCACTTTTTCTGGTTTTTAAAAGGGTATGAAAATTAGTTTTTAGTTTTAACCCTTTAACAATAAAAACAAAACTATCTTGTTTCTCTGCTTTCAATTTCAATCATTGGCAAGGCATTGGTAACTAGTTGTGTATATTAATTAAAATTAATCAAGATAATAAAATGTAGTAAATATTTTGATGGGTTGTATTATATACGCAGAATGAATGAATGGAAAATAATGAGTGGATGTGAATTAATAATGTAGTTGGCATGTGATGTTGGATCTGTGCCTGCGCATGTAATTAATCCCATGGCTTGATATTTACGTTTCTTTGTCTTTACTCTTCCAAGTGTCGTAAAAGGTGGCGTGGGCGTAAAAATAATGAGAGAAAAAAAAAAAGGTTTAGTGATGGAAGAATGAGGCATAAGTAGTTTACAAGTTAGAGAAGGAATAAAGTGATGGTGGCTTATATGGAAGAGAAAGAGGTGGTAGAATAATATAGTAATGGATATAAGGAAATAAAGCACAAGTTTCAATGAAGATTACCACCTTTGAGAAGTGAGAGTTACAGGGAAAAGAATAATAAGAGGTTAGGATGCGTCATTGTCACGAAAAGGATTAGAATTGGAAGAATGGAGAGAGAGATCCAAGGCCATGGTGGGGGCAACGCCATGGAGGATGTTCCTTTCCAATCTCATACCTTAATCTCAAGATTTATTCATATCAGAGAGTTAATTAATTATTTTCATCTAGATTTAATTACTCAGATACTTAATTGTTAGGAATCTAAGTGTTAGGAATCTAAGTGTGAGTTTAAGTTTCATATCGATAAAAAATGAAAAAGTAGAAAATTATATAAAAATAAAGACCCTTAAACTCATCGTCTTAAGGTTTTTGGTTGATAATAGTGTTAATACCTTATGTAATTAGACTCAAGTGATCAGTATTGTTTCTCCTCCTTAAAAATTCTTCATATTACCTATCATTAATCATTCTTAATGTCCCCACACATCATTACTCTAACATGTTCTGTTCCCAGACTTTTCATGGTCAGCATATTTGACACTTTCGTGTGTTTATGAGGCTTCTTTGTGAAAGTGTTGCAAATGAAGAAGTTGTTTAGGCCGTTGTATTATATTCTCTCGATTTCAGAAAAACAGGTACGAGGGTCCTGGGTCGAGAACCAACGTTATCCAATCTCATCATCCACAATTATTTGAGGTTGTAAAATTGATCCATATAGAGTCCAAGGTTATTATTTTCTGTTCTCAATCTTTATGACTTCTTCTTTTTAGTGGTACAACACAACTATGAACTGAAGCAGCTCTGACAGAGTGCACCCAGGAGGAGATTAGTCAAATATTTGCATTGCTTCTCCACTTTTCTTTTTTCATATTCTGTTTTCTTACATTATTTCTGTATTTTGCATTTCTATTCTTTTTATCTGCTTTCTATTTATTCATTACACAACAAAAGTTCATGTGCAAAAACGCATTATTCATTTGTATCCTTAGATTAGTTACTCATGTTTTTTCTGTCTGTAAAATAAATAAATAAGAATAGAAAAGGTAGAGTTCAAGGAAGTGAGTGACATGAAAACAATAGTGAAATTATCTAAATGTTAAAATGTTTGAATGAAAAAATATAAAAACATTATAAATTAAGTTTTATTTTCATTCGTGTAGTTTGATGGAAAATTGCGTAGAAGTAAAATGTGTTTTTCCAAGTGTTACTTGTCTTTAATATATTGAATTATTCAGAAATTGAAAATTCTCATTTTCGGTTCATCCTGAATCTTTTCTTTGAGTGACCTAAGTTCTAATTTTAATTTCTCTTTTTAGCAACTTTTCTTTAACTTTATAAAAAAAAAAAAATTCATCTGAATACATTATTCAAAATTAAACCAAGTTCAAAAATATTCATTTCCCTGTAATTTTTATTTTATCAATGATAGAAATGAATTAAGATGAGAATTGAGATTCAATTTTGATATTAAATGTCATGAAAGACGAATATTTAATTTAACAAGAAATAAAAAAAACAACATTCTAATATTAAGAATATATCACTAGTACAGAAAAAACCTTTTACATATATTATATTTTGGACATTTTTCGTTTATTTTGGATCTAGTTTTAATATAAAACATGTAAATTTACATCGCATGAAAAATACACAACAAAATTTAGGTTGGATTGTACCAAGTTTGATGTAAAAACATAAATTTACTTTAGACTATACCAAGTCCTACGTAAAAAATATCAAATGATGTTTTTGTGATAAAATTGAATAAGAGTCAATGATCAAAGAAGATAAATTTAAGATAGATGGTGAGTCACATAAAAAAAAAATTGAGTTGTACAAGAATTGAAATAAAAGAAAGATTGAAATTTCTAATTTTTGTTTATCTTCCACTTCAATACTCTTGAACCTGTACAACTTAATCTTCTCTTTAAGTGACTCAACCTCTATCTTAACTTTGACTTCTCTCTTCACCAAATCTTCTTCAACTTTATCAAAAAAATCTTTCATCTCTTATACAACATATAAAATTGAAACAAATTCAAAATACTCATTTCATTATAGTTTTTTTTTGGTGATAGAAATGAACCCAAATACGAACATTTATTTATCATGAATAACACTGAGATGTTAATTTATTTTTTGAACAAAGGCCTAAAAAAATGGTGAATAGCAGCTATGGGAAGGTTTAGAGCTCTTAAAAGAGAAAAAAAAATCACGATAATTATGGAGAAGATAGCAAAACCAACTAAAACTTTTAGGGTTCACGAGATGAAATCTTAAACAAGGTAAGGCTGCAAAGGGTTGAATGAACACAACGACAAAGTCTTGGATGACAAGATATGGTTGTTAACAAAGAAGATGTTGAAGTTGGAGAGAATGACTCACATTAATAAGGAACTAGATCTGTACGAGATTCTTTTGTTAAAAGAATTTATACACATATGTAAAATACAAATTCATTTTCCTTATAAAGGTTAAATAATTAGATATGTTCAAATAACAAAATGCATAAAAAATCATTGTTTGTAGAAAAATGTAATTTGTGAATAACATAACTTTACTAATGATAAAAACTTGTTGACAATTCTCAAATTTATTGTGATGATCCTCTCACTTACCATACACCTAAGGAAAGGATTCATTGGGGAAGGAAAGTAAAGCACTGATGAGATTTTTAGTACACTGAATTGGTTCATAGACTTTGACCACACCTTTATGGATATATAATATTGGTACATAATGAGCTATCTTTAAAAAAAATCACTAAAATGTTAATGATGGTTTGTTATTAATTAGTAGTTAATGATTTAATACGAACAAACCTTTCAAAACTTTTAAACCAAAAAAAGAAAAAGAAAGACAAAATTAATGCCTTCTTAAATTAAAATTAACTGAATTAAGAATGACATTTTGAAAAAGTTAATACAAGATTAATGCACCCATAAATTAAAACATATTTTATAAAAAAGAATGATACTATGATTTTCATTTCTTAATTCATATCTATTAATTCGTGGTCTACATTAAATCATGTTAGAAAAAATAAAGGTTGAAACTAAAAAAAATAAGAGTTATAATATAAATTTTTTTTATAAATGATATCAAGGACATCAATGAGTATGTATAAAGGGTATTAAGGTCATGGATTATATTATACACTCTAATTCATCGCACTTTATATTTTCCTGCCTAGCTTAACTTGGACATTAGAATCCATGTAGGTACGAATCGAACACTCATCTGACAGAAAATGATAGAAAATTTCTGACACTCATCTTCGATATTTTTCACCTTTCTTTTGTTTTACATTTAATGGACACTCGCGTTCAAAATTATAGGTATAACGTAAAAATGTTTTTTTTCGCATGTGAATTATTTTCCATTTTTAGTATCTACAAATTATTTTTGAATGTCGTGATAGAATTGTAGAATATACAAATCCAGTGACCAACCCTATACAACGATGATGAGATGAATTGAATGAAATCTGATCCAACTCATAAAAACTAACTTCACTTGGTTGATCTTCTTTCTCGTGAAATCATGCTTATAATAAAATATTTATTGAATTTAGGATAGTGATGATTAGTAAAGAATAATTTGATTAGTTTGTTTAAAAGTTGAAATCATTGATAGGTAATTAAATAATGGTGTTATTCTCTTTGGGCAGATGAAGCACATGATGACATCTTCAGTGAGATTCGGAAAGAACAGCAGATGAAGCTGTGTCGATGGCCAGAAACATAGAACAAGAACACAATATACTCTCTAACGAAGAGGATCTCAATATTCTTTTATAATCATTTTAATTCAAAATGGTTGGTTGAATCTGTGCCAATAATTGAATTCACAACCGCACCACCACCCATTTTATTAATGAACCGGATTCTGCGCCGTTTATGAACCACACTACAACTAATAACTTACTATAAATAACAAAACAAAGTCCGATAAAAAAAAATATATATATATCATTATTTCTGATTGGATAATGAGATTGAGAGGGACACAACCACTTACCCCATTAACTACTTACTCCTTTTTATTAAAATTATCTTACATTCTAAAAAGTCAAAAATCAAATTCCAACCTTATCATTTGAGTTAATTTAAATTAATTTGGACGAGTTTTTACTATAAAATTGTCTTATTTCTCAAGTCATTATCTTATTATTATGATAGGATGTTAAAAGTAAGCTTTAAGTTTAACTTAACCTGACAAAACCAATTTGTAAGGTGATGTTTGCACCTCACTTATATATTATGAAATTACTTTATCTCTAGTCGATGTGGAACTTGCAACAGATGAAATTGTATAAAAATTTGGGACATGGATAAATTTTAATTTGGGGTTAAAACTTGAGGGAGGTAGAATATATTTAAGGTATGTTAGGAATGTGGTGTTGGATGGCAATGATTGAATGAATATAAGAGTTGGTAGAGAGAAAAGTAAAAGGAAGAAAAAGTGAAAGAAAAGGTGTGTATAAACTTGTCATGTTATGGTAAGCATGATTCCCTTTGTTTGTTGGGAGGCAGGCAACACACATTGAAGTTACTCTGTAAAGAAGGAGTGATGGAAACTCAGTACCACTCTACAACACATCAACTCTGTCAGCCTTCCCAAAAGAAAACCTAACCAACTTTTTTTATCATGCATCAAATTCATTACCTATGTGTGTGTGTAATTCATTCACTGTACTCAAAACTCTGAACATACAAACTTTTACACTTTTCCTTTCTGCACCCACATAATTGCTAACTGGACCCCTATAATTTTACTCCTCATAAAAGTAACTTCTAGTTTAAAAAAAAAATTGAAACAAACTTTTGGAAATTATCAAAACAAGTTTTCCAGAATTTGTGGATTATGAGTTTCAAAATAAGATTTTTAAAAGAAACTTTCAGAACAAACATTTTAGAGAACGCACGAATTGTATTTTAGAATAAATTTGTTGTAATACATAAAATGCGACACAAAATGATTTTTTTTTAATTTCCAAAATAATCTCTCTGTCTCTCTCTTCGTTCTCTTCCTTGCCGTAGAGAACATAAATACAAAGGTAATGGTGGAGCGCGACGACAATAACAACCGTTAGAATAGGATTGCAATTAGTAATAATAGGATGATAAAAGAAAAAGTCTATACTTTGTATTTCATTGATCACTCCTCCAGGTTGATGGCCCAGGTCCAACACTTCTTTCTCGTCTTACATTAATTACATTAATATGGGTGATTTCTTTCTGTATCTCCTCAATTTTTTTCCACCACCCCCAAAAATGTGGAATACCAAAAGCAACCTTACGCGTTATTTAATTTAACCTTAACTTTTTTATCCCTTCCTTTTTCACTGTGAAAGCATTAGTTGCGTGTAGGGATGGTAGCGGGGCGGGGCGGGGCGGGAACGGGTTTTCCTATCCTATATCTATTTCTGTAGAAAAAATTTATCCTCATTTTCATACCCAAACTCAACGGGTATCAAACTTTTGTTCCATCTCATCCTCACCCGATAACGAGTATAATCTCGTACTCATACCCGTACCCGTTTTTTTTACTACTTCAATATTAATTTTAAACAATTTTTATAAAATAATAAAAAATTACGTTAAAGGAAACATAATATTATCAAATATTCAATATTAAGATGATGGTTCTTTCTTTAATATCAAATACTTTGAAATAAAAATTATAATTGTTTACATTTTAGATTAAAATACCAAATAAAATTTTATGAGAACAAAAATATTTATTAAATTTGCAAACTACAAACATTAAGGAAATCTAGTTGATAAAATTTAAAAATATTTTTAAAAAAATATAAAAGGAAAAAAAATATTCAAATTAAAATATATTTTAAATGTTTGTTTACTTTAATTTTTTTAAATTCTAATGAATCTCTTTTTTATGCATTAATAAAAATGATAATACATCACTTAATCAAAGTGACACAAAGAAGAAATAATAAACATAATAATAAAAATTTGACATAGATCTTGTATCTTTTGAAATCTAATATATGTTGGATGGTGATAAAAAATATTCATGGCAATTACATTAAATTTTTATATTATAGTAAATAAAAGTTATTTATACAATTATAGTGAAAAAATTACAATATGATTGATAATGAGTTAGAAAATAAATTAGATAAAATATATCGAAATAGTATTCTACATGATGAACATAAACAACAAGTACAAATATTAAAAAATTAACAATGTGTGTTTGACAAACAATTTGAAAGACTATCGAAAGAAATCGCACAAAGGAAAACAAATATATAATTAAGGGTATGATAAGATGAAAAATACCCTAGAGATCTAAGAAAACCTTTTAAATATCAATATATATACTCAATGATTGATAAATAATGAAAATTGTTTTAGTGAAACAAAAGAGTCATTTAAATGAAACAAGAGTTAATAATAACAAGTAAAGAATTCTTTTTTATATTAAATGAAATGTTTATGTTATTAAACACTTAAATTGAGAGTATTAAATATACTTATGTGAAAGGAAAATATACAATAAACAAAAATATTAAAAAAATTATAAAAATATTCAAATATGAGACATAAAATTTTTTTAATTGACATACATCATTCTAACATAATTTTATAAAAATTATGATAAGATAAAAAATATATTGTAGATACGAATGCATTTCATGACAAACCAAATAATTAAAAAAAAAAAAAAAATTATAAATAAATTATTTT
>Ga0099822_1008020_pt1 | contig 13557 bp, 6 predicted proteins | sample CowpeawhiteBW_FD_76839 | JGI IMG/M metagenome (GOLD analysis project Ga0099822, IMG submission 76839) | Root nodule microbial communities of legume samples collected from California USA - Cow pea white BW | ecosystem: Host-associated > Plants > Roots > Nodule | place: USA: California | collected... | reverse complement strand
ATATATATATATATATATATAAATATATATATATATATATATAAATATATATATATATATATATATATATATATATATATATATATATATATATATATATATATATATATATATTACAAGGTAGTGTACAATTTAAGTTTTATATTTTAAAGCTACCAATATTTTGCTTTGGTGATTATGTAGTGGTTTTATGTCAGAGGGAATTGTAGCATATATAGTTTAAATTTTATATATAAAATCTAACGATATTTTATTTTTGTGATTGTAGTTGTGTTGGTGTCAGAGGGAATTGTAGCATATTGTTTTATGAGTGAAATTGGTTTTAGCTTTTAATGTTAGAAATAAAGAAGGGTGTTAAGTGTTGAATTATTATGTTTGGAACAAGGATTGAAGTTACGGTGATTGGCACAAGCTGCATGAATTTATTTTGGTGTAGTGGAAAAGTTTATGCAAAAATTTTGTATTCAGTTCGTGTGTGGATGTAAATGTCGGGGAGATGTAGTTGAGTAAAGTAGATTTATTTTTGGCATTACGATATTGATGGTTCTTGTTTCCAATTTATATTGTTGTTACGGGTTAAAAATTAAATTATTGGTACTGTTTTGGAGGTATGTTGAAATGTAAAAATACGTATTTGGTGTTATGGATGTGTGCCTCTGATGACTTGGTGTGTTAGAATTAGGTCTGCAACACCATTTCACATGGCGTCGCTTAGGTTGCGTCAAGCGATAGTGCAAGGGTCGGGGGCTTTTGTGGTGTGTTTTGCATGTTTGGTGGTATGGCCTTAGTTTGGGGTATGCTAGGATCCTTTTACGAGCAAGAGGTTCATAATCACAGACGGAAGGTCTGTGATGATGGGATCTTGTTTGAGAATACGAGCGGGAGGTTTGTATTGAATGACTCCACTTGATTGTTACGAGCGGAAGGTTCATAACGGAATGGTTCCACATGTGTTGGACCACGAACGACAGGTTTGTGGAAGCATTGGAATCCCCAAGACCAAGGTTGAGTGTGTGCTCGTCTCATATAGGTTATGAGACCGCGGTAGCATGGTATAGAGGTTTTGTTTTAAGTGATAAAATGATTAAGTTATTTTGGGTGATGGGTGCTTACCGTCTTGTATGCATGTTTAATTTCATTGAACTCGCCCTTTTTGTTTGTGTTTAGCGATGATCGTGTGACCTGTCACACGGGAGCAAATGTTGTTTCAGGTGATGCAGGTGACGCATAGATCCGGAGTGGGGGCTCGGTCGGGATTTATTTTTAAGAATTTTTTAAATACCTTGTATTTCATTTAAATATGGTCTAGACTTTGGAACTTGTAATAGTTTAAGTTTTGAATTATGCATTTTTGGTTTAACTGCGTTTAATAAATTTTAATTTTTCTGTGCTTTTGGGAATAATTATTAACTGTTGAGTAATTTCAAGTATTATTTTATATTATTAAGTAATATCCACCTAGGATGTTACACATCAACCTCTGCCTGTCATCCTTAGATCAGTTCACGTGTATTAGGTATCCGCTTTCCTCTTCGTGATGATCAGAAACTAGATCAATCATGTTTTAGTTAAACGTTCGTTTTAAGGAAGGTTAGGTCAAAGCCTTCCATTGAACAACCAAGGACTGATCTACAATAAGAAATAAGTGGAGTCAATGTCAAAAATGCAATTCTGCAAAATAGGAAGGGCTTGTTTTATTAAAAAAGGGAGTTTTAAAGAGAACAAATCTAATGGTGACAAAAGACTACTAAAAACAACCTTTTTATCGTTTTTTTAAAAAACTATATTTTCCTAAACAACCAACAACAACTAATTAATTAAAGATAAACACAAATTTATTTAAACTAAAAAGACATTTTTATAAAATAAAAACTAGCAAAGATAAGAGGTTATCATACCCCCACACTTAGAAGACTTCCCTCCTAGGAAGGGGAAAACAAAACAATACAAAACAAAAATAATAATTTAAATCAAAAAGCTAAACACACTAAAAATGTTTACGATAAAGTTGAGACTGTCAAATCTAAAAAACTGCTAACGCACACAAGGGTGACTCAAAACCTTGCTAAGAGTTGCTAAAGAATGGGATATACAAAAGAGAATGAATGAATGAACCCACCTAGACTCAATCGTGTCCTCAGAGGTAACTTTTTTCACTCCAACCCTTATGTGTTTAGGCAAAATTTTCTCTCTCAACATCCTAAGACAAATAACATTATCATAGGCTTGTGCAAAATCTAATGTCAACCACTGAGCAACAAGAACGCTTAAGATAATCAGGACTTTTCAAGGTTAAAATGGGGATAGGGTGACGATAGGCTAAATGAGTGGAAAGCAAGGCTAAAATTAGAGAAATGTGAGAAAATTTATGGGAAACAATTATATGAATAGAAGTGCAAGGTGCAAGGCATTTTAAAACCAAACTGTATGTTTCTTGATTTTTCCAAACTTTCACATTTTTCTTTCTTTTTCAGATTTTCATCTTCCAACCTCAAACCAAGAATTTCTTTTTTTTTCTATTTCAGACTTTCTTTTCATTTTTCTAACTATTTTCAAACTAAGCCACTAATATAGCCACCCTTCCCCCACACTTAAGTTCCAAAACAACTTTTCCAATCCTTTCACAACCCCTCACAAGTCTCTAATTAGGTATTTCCTTTTTTCTTAGGATTTTATGGCTTGTAATGGGCTGAAAAACAAGAAAAGGCTTAAGGCTCAAAACAAAAGTCAAATGGGAGATGTATGGTTCAATAGGCTATTTTGCTGGGAGGTTGTAAAAGAAGGAGGCTTGAATCATATCAAAATGTATCCAAATGTTCCGCTTTGTTAAAAAGAAAATGCACAAGTTCTGAAATGTCATTAGCTTAGGTGAAATCACACAACAAAGAATTGAAAGCTCAAGACTCATTATGCTAAAATTTGACATGAATGATTCTAGTATTAATTCATAAAAAATCTAAGCCTACAAGAATATTTGCAGTTCATTTGGATGAATTATGGTGTGGTTATGGTAAAATTCAAAAACTACACTTACCATGCTCATATATGCTTGTTGCATGCAAATATGCACAACACGATCGTCAAAGGTACACCACACCTATGTAAAGATTGGACCAAGTCTATCAAGTATATTAAAGCCTATCTGGTGAACTCAGGAATGAAGATTATTGACCTCCTTACACTGGCCAAATACTATACCCAAACCCATAAATGAAAAGAACATCAAAGGGCATGCTTAAGTCAAGTTAGATAAGGACAAAGATGGACTTAAGGGAACAATATGATCGATCCATAAAATGTTCCTATTGTCAAACACTAAGACACACCAAAAGAACATGTCCAAGCATTGTCGGGGCATCTACTTCTCCCCATTGATTATTTTTTATTTAATAAAGTGTATTTCACATGCCATTAGTTTATGTATTCAATTCATGCATTTTTTTTGTATTCTTCTTAAACGTATAGTTTATCATTTTTGTTATTAACAATAACTTTAGACTAATAAATAACAAACCTCTAAAAACAATCAATAATGGCCTAAATCATGTACAAACTATACATATCTCCATACTTTTCACATCAATCAAATCCAAACACTATAAGAAAATCTCTTATAAGTGACAAATTTTAGAGATAAAAATAATTAGTCACTATAGTGAACAATTTAAATAATAATTTATAAACTAAAAGTTATTGGTAACTAAAATAGTTTTTAAATTGGTCTATAAATTGGTCACTAACATTAGTTACCAAAGGTTTGAGCTACCAAGAAAATAGTTTCCAAATTTGCCCCATTAGTGACCAATTTAGATACAAATTTAGAGACCAATTGTTTTGGTAGCTTATGTTAGTGACCAATTTAGAGACTAATTCACTATAGTAACCATTTTAGATACCAATTTAGAAACTATTTTAATTACCAATAATTTTTCGTTTATAAATTGGTATATAAATTTGTCACTATATTGACTAATTATTTTTTGTCACTAAAGTTAATCAGTAATAAAAAAAAATTTATGGTAGTGAATTATCAATAATTTCTTAGTTTAAGTTTTATAATTTATAATCTATACATGTCAATTTTAGTTTAAGCATCCATTATTTAAAAATAAATATATTTTTTTAGTAATCATTAGCAAACATAACAACCGCAATATGTTCATAATGATTTTTCTAAAATCTCAACAATAATTTTATTTCAATTTTCTCTTATTCATTTTGTTATTTTTAAATAAATTACAAGAATTTATTTCCATTTAATAATCAACAATACATATTTTTAAATTAATTTTTTCGTTCAATTAAAAAATAATTTATTCTTCACACGTTCAAATAGTTTTTAATTGTATTCTTAAAAAGAAATATTTTATTTTATTTTATTATATTTTATTTTATTTTATTTTATTGACTTCAATTTAAGTGAAAATATAACGATATTCATTTCAAATATGTTATCCGAAGAGGAGGAAAACAAATATATTCCCAACTACTTTTTCTTACGAAATTGAATTTGTAAGTATATTTTTTCTATTAATATTTTCAAAATTCGGTTAACAGGATATAAAAATTGGTCCAAAGTTTATAAAAAGACTAATTTCAATTTTTATTTAAAATTAATGTATCAAAAACATATTTAACCTTTGTTTTAAAATATATCACTAATGTATTTATATTGTCATTAGTTGAGTCTAAAAATATAGCAACAAAATAGATAAGGTTAACAATATACATTTTAGACAAGTTTGTACATACATTGGTTAGACGAGTACAACAAAAATCATTAGACAAGTCTAGCAATATACAATAAACGAGTTTGTCTATACATTAATTAGATAAGTATAACAAAAAACATTAGATGAATCATTTCGTACATTGATTAGACTTGTCTAATAATACTCTAATTATACGAGTATAACAAAAAATATTAAACAAGTTTGTCGATGCACTAATTACACAAGTTCAACAATATACATTGGATGAGTTTGACCATACAATTACTAGACAAATATATCAAAAAAAATAGACGAATCATTCCATACATTGATTAAACAAGCGTAGGAATGCTCATTAGATAAGTTTATCGATACACTAATTAGAAAAGTCTAGCAACAAACACTAGACGGGTATGTCCATACACTCATAAGAAAAGCATGACAATACATTGCACAAGTTTATCCATATGCAAATTATACAAGTCTATTAATACACATTAGACAAGTTTGTTCATTCATTAATTAAATGAGTCTTACAATACACATTAAATGGGTCTGCACATAACGAGTTAAGCAATGACACTAGACGAGTATGTATATACACTAATTAAACAAGTCTAACAATATACATTAGTCTAGCAATATATATTTTAGACGAGTTTGTACATACATTAATTAGACAAGTATAACAAAAATCATTAGACGAGTCTAGTAATATACAATAAATGAGTTTGTTCATTCATTAATTAGATGAGTATAAAAAAAACATTAGATGAGTCATTCTATACATTGATTAGACGAGTCTAAGAATACACTGATTAGATGAATATAACAAAAAATATTAAATGAGTTTGTCTATGCATTGATTAGACAAGTTCTACAATACACAAGGGATGAGTTTGATCATACAATCATATACAAGTATAGCAAAAACCATTAGAAAAATAATTCCACATATTGATTAGACGAGTATAAGAATACTCATTAGATGAGTCTATCCATACACTAATTTAACAAATCTACAACAAACACTAGATGAGTATGTCCATACACTGATAAGACAGGCCTAACAATAAACATTGCATAAGTCTATCCATACACAAATGATGCCAGTCTATTAATACACATTAGACAAATTTGTTCATTCACTCATTAAATGTGTCTTACAATACACATTAAACGGGCCTACGCATACATTGATTAGATGACTATGTTTATGTACTAATTAAACGAGTATAGCAACAAACACTAGACGAGTATGTATATACACTGATCAGACAACTCTAACAATATACATTAGACAACTCTATCTATACACAAATTAGACAAGTCCATTAATACACATTAGACAAGTTTGTCCACTCACTAACTAGATAAGTCTTTCGATACGCATTACATAAGACTGAATATACATTGATTAGACGAGCCTAGCAATACACATTATACGAGTGTATCTTTTACTAATTAGACAAGTTTAGCAATGCATATTAAATGAGTTTGTCGATGTATTGATTAGATGACTCTAGCAATACACATTAGACAAGTCTTTTCATACACTAATTAGAAGAATATAACATAAAAATTACATAAGTTTAACAATACACACTAGACGAGACTATCCATACAATAGTTAGACAAATATAACAAAATATATTAGACTAGTCATTTCATATGTTGATTAGATGAGTATAACAAAATTTAATAGACAAACCAAGGAATATATTGATTGTATTAGTAAAGCCAAAAAAAGATATGGATGTATGATGATGTATTGATTAGACAAGTCTAACAATAAATATTAGATGAGTCATTCATATATTCATTAGATGACTCTAGCAATATACATTAGACAAGTCTTTCCAAACACAAATTAGATGAGTTTATTAATACACATTAGACAAGTTTATTCATTCACTAATTAGATGAATCTTGCAATACACATTATACAAGTATGTTCAGACATTGATTTGATGAGTATAATTGTGCTTGCCCGGCTCAACAGATAATATAGCTCACTAGGGCCCCGTATCACAGGATATCTCTGTTGGGTGAAATATTTGCGTAGTGGCAAGTCTTGGCAACATGATCGCGTTTGAAATGCTAAATACTCGCGGGATATTTAGTGTATCTGGTAAGATATCACATTATAACGGTAAGTAACTACCAAAGTTGGTTAGTATCTTCTTATTTGAGTTATCGTTAAGGTCCAAGGCCCGAAGGGTATTATAAATAAAGCCATAACATACATGCATTTGGATACTGACATATTTTCTCTTAAAAAAATGATCTTAATTCTCTTACTAACTTGAGCATCATAGAGAATTTTGCAGGTGGATCTCCCTATTCCCCCTTCTAAGCCACAAGAGATTCAATCGCCCATCAAAAGCAACCAAATTCCTTAACTAGATCTCGCATTCACAAAAAGGCCCACGCTCCCAATTTTTGTAATAACATTTGACTCCTACCGCGTGGCTCGGTAAAACTTTGCCCTAACCTAACACACCCATGGTCACTACTAGAAACCGGGCTAAACCCTCGTATGAGATTGAATCCAATCCAGACAACAACCTTGTTGCAACTCTACAAGGACAACTCTAACACCTAATCCCAAAAAATGAACAACAGTGCAACAAGATTGTCGCCCTACACACCCAGCCTCCATATAGTGAACCAAAAGTTGGCCGACTAGGAAAAAGGAAAGGTTCCTCCCAAACCCCAAAGGTAACTTTCGCCTGTCGTACACTCTTGGATTTCTATCAATGAGTCCCCTCCTCGTCGGCAATCTAGGAGAGGCTACTCCCGATCCCTTTGGAGCCCTCAGGCCGACAACCTAGGCTGGTCCCAAGCTACTAGAAGCCTGAAACCCAGGAACAGGTCCACCAGGACTAGAAGTGGATCCTCTAGCGCCGAAGTAGGACAAGCCAATCCTTTGGACAATTGACTCGGGGAAATAGTAGGGCCACCAACCACAAGGAGGAAGGTTATTGAGGCTAGCCTCATCGATCCCAAAGAGATCGCAATCTGGTAGGTCACGTAGCCCACACGAGGGAGAGGCATCGGCTTAGTCCCAAAACTTCATTGGCCACACCACCATCGTTACGTTGATAAAGGATTGATCCTTACCAAGAATGATGGCCCATGGCACATACTTAGAAGAAAATGAGTTCATTGATCCCTTCCTTTGCTTTTATTTTCTTTAGTTTAAAATTCCATTAAGTTGGCTTGGTTGACTATTTTTAAATTGACTTGTTGACCTTGACTTTGGGTTGACTTGTTGACTCAAAGAATTAGCTTAACCTAAACCCAACATGCTAAATCAAAATTAACCTCTTTTGTAGGTTTATTAAGAGGTGGGACAAGGAAGGACAAGTGGCCCATTTATATGGCTTTTGGAGAGCACATGTGGAGGAAAGAGAATGAGCAAAGCTTTCTAGAAACATCTAGAAAGGATGACCACATCCCTTGGCAAATGATGTAGGATTGTCTTGTTCCTTTTAGAAGATTAATGATAGATTAAGAAAACCAAGGAAATCCTCACTGGACATTAAGATAGCAAGCTATCTAGAGATGAAGGTTCCTTTCCAAGGTTCTTGAGAAGAGAATAATAGATTGATTCAAAACAAATAAGAGTGGACAACACAAAAAAAGAGAGTAAAACCCAAGTCACACAAACAAAGGAAGAAGAAAGCATAAAATGGAAAGGAAAGGAATGATAAAAATGTGAAAAGCACGCCATTACAAGGTTAGGCTAGAAGAAGTCATGGCAACCTTGAAGTTGAGTAGATGTGTGTCGCCACTTGAATCAAGATTCAAGATAAGGCTTAAAAGAACTCCATTCCTTGAGGAGGAAGACTATCACAATGGTTGATACACAAAGGTGTTTAATTTCTCCTAAATGTTCAACCCTTGTACAAGTGTTAGAGGTCCCCTTAAATAGAAGTGTCTAGGGACCTCTTAGCAAAAACAAATAAGCTAAAAAGGATTACAATGAAAATAACAAAACCTAGAGTCTAGAAAGTAGGCCAACAAAGGAGCACATGGACACATTCTAGAAGCCTTCTTGGCCAAGGCAACGTGGATGCTCCTTCTAGATGTTTCTAGACTTCTTGGAGGCTAAAGCATGTGGTCATCCTTTCTAGATGTTTTTGAGAAAGTTTTGCTCCTTCTCTTTCCTCCACATGTGCTCTCCAAAAGTAATCTAAATGGGCCACTTGTTCTTCCTTGTCCCACCTCTTAATGAACCTACAAAACAAGTTAATTTTGAATTAGCATGTTGGCTTTAGGTTAAACTAATCTTGTGAGTCAACAAGTCAACCCAAAGTCAAGTCAACAAGTCAACTTTAAAATAGTCAACCAAGCCAACTTAATTGAATATTAAACTAAAGAAAATAAAAGCAAAGGAAGGGATCAAGGAACTCCCTTTCTTCTAAGCATGTGCCATGGGCCATCATCCTTGGTAGGGATCAATCATTTATCAAACGTGGATAGGGATAACTTCTTGTACCACCGAAAGTGGAGAAATTCCACTCATTCATTGAAAAGGTAGCACGAGCCAGTATTTCGTATGGAGTCACCATCAACATCTGCAAGTACGATAGGACTACAAACCCAATTTTTCAGACCCAGCCCAACCTAGCTCAGGCCAGTGGTAGCGTCCACACCATATTAGGAGGTTTCGCAGGTGGTGGCCATTTGTGAGCTACTTAGAAACGTTACTTACGAAGCATAAACTCAGTCGGCTAGTACCCCTCCCTCCCCTAGTGTATGCCTCTCATCACTTTTTCGGATGATGACTTTTGTGTCAATGACCCAAATAGATGACTATGTCATCATAATCGCAACCATAGCCAATTGAAGGGTCCACAAGATTCTCATCAACCAAGGAAGTTCCACCGATGTCCTATTTTGGCACTCTTTCAAGAAGCTTGACATCCCGGCTAACCTCATCCAGTCGTACCTAGAGTCTTTGCTCGGTTCACAAGTGAAAGAGTCCATACCAAAGGCTATATGGACCTACTGACAACTTTCAGAACCCTAGAGGCACACCGCACCATCACGATTTGGTATCTCATTGTTGAAGACGGGAGGTCTTATAACATTTTGATTGGACGAAAAGCTCTCAACGTACTCGGAGTTGTAGTGTCCACACCCCACACCCATATGTACCTCCCACGAGCCAAGAAGATACCAGCGCCACCCAGATAATAGTTACTGAATAAAAATCTCTCTTGGAACCATCCACGCAGAAACTAGATCAAGGCATCAAGTAGTGCTTCCACATCTCGAAAACAATCCCCAAGGACAACACTATAGACCTTGACCTAAGGGTCGAGTTCCTAGGGGATGCCAAGCTCTCCTTTAATGAACCTATATAAGATTGCCCCTTGAAACCCCTTCTAGAGCAAGTCACAAAGGTTAGCAACAACACGAACAAGCACACTCGGGCCCAGATTACCTGGGTGCTGACAATTAACGTTGATCTCTTTGCATGGTGCCCGACCGACATGCCTGGCATCGACCCTGGTTTCCTGTGCCACCATTTGACCATCTTTCCACAAGCGAAACCCGTTGCAAAGCCAAAGAGGAAACTCGAAGATAAATGGCGCGCCGTCGTACATAAGGAGGTTATAACCCTCTTTGATTCCAAGTTCATCAAGGAGATTATGTATACCACTTGGTTGGCTAACTTAGTCATGGTCAAGAAAGCCAACGGAAAGTGGCATGTGTGTCAATTACACTAACCTAAACAAAGTCTGCCATAAGGAAACCTACCCACTCCCCAACATAGTTTAGTTGGTGGACAACACATCAGGTTACGAGTTATTGAGCTTCTTAGACACCTATTCTGGATACATTCAGATTCGGATGTATCCACCTAATGAAGAAAAGATGTCTTTCATGACCGAAAGATCAAACTTTTGCTTCAAAGTCATGGCTTTGGGCCTCAAGAACACAGGGTCAATCTATCAACAACGGATGAAAAAGTTCTTTTTTGACCTCATTGGTGGTATCATGGAGGTCTTTGTGGACGACATGGTAATCAAATACCCTAAGGCCGAAGACCACCTAACACACCTCCAAGTCATCTTTGATAAAGTCCCAATAAGATGCACCTCAGTCCCAATAATTGCTTCTTTGGCATAAAGGGAGGCAAATTTCTAGATTCATGATAACCCGACGCGACATTAAGGCCAACCCAGACAAATGCGAGGCCATCCTTCCAAAGTAAGTCGCCAAGATTGACAACAACACGGACAAGCACACTCGCGTGTTGATTACCCGGGTGCTGGCAAGTAATGTCGATCTCTTTGCTTGGTGCTCGACCAACATGCCCAATGTCAGTTTCTTGTGCCACCATTTGGTCATCTTACCACAAGTGAAACTCATTGCAAATTGAAAGAGGAAACTCGGAGATGAACGTCGAGCTGCCATCCATAAGGAGGTTACAACCCTCCTTGGTGCCAAGTTCATCAGGGAGATCACGTACACCACTTGGCTGGTTAACGTAGTCATGGTAAAGAAAGCCAACGGAAAGTGGCGTATGTGTTTCAATTACATTGACTTCAAAAAATTCTGCCCCAAGGACACTTACCCACTCCCCAACATAGATCATCTCGTAAACAACACATCAAGTTACGAGTTGTTGAGTTTCCTGGACTCCAATTCCAGGTATAATTAGATCCGGATCCATCTGATGAAGAAAAGACAAATTTATTGACTGAATGATCCAACTTTTGCTTCAAAGTCATGCGTTTCGGCCTCAAGAACGCAGAAGCAACTTATCCACGATCGATGGACAAGGTCTTTTCCGACCTCATTGGTGGTATCATGGAGGTCTATGTGGAAAAGTATGTTCATACATTGATTTGATGAATATAAATGTGCTTGCCCGGCCCAACAGACAATATGATCCACTAGGGCCAGTATCCTAAGATGCCTCTGTTGGGTGAAATATCCACGTCGTGGCAAGTCTTGGCAACATGATCGCGCTCTAAACGCTAAATACTCACGAGATATTTAGTGTATCTAGTAAGATATCACATTATAATTGTAAGGTATCCACCAGAGTTGGTTAATATCTTCTTATCTAATTTATCGTTGAGGTCCAAGGCCCGAAAGGTATTATAAATAAGCCATATCATACGTGTATTAGGATACTTGTGGCATATTTACTCTTAAGTAAAAAGATCATAATTCTCTTACTCACTTGAGTGTTGGAAGGTCTTTTGCACGTGGATCTCCCCTCCTTCTAAGCCACAAGAGATTCAATCCGGCCATCAAGAGCGGCCAAATCCCTCAATTGGATCTCGCCATTTACAAAAAGTCTCACACTCCCAATTTCGGTAAGAACAATAACGAAAATATTATATTGATCTAGCAATACACATTAGACGAGTCTGTCGATATACTGATTAGATGACTATAGCAAAAAACATTAGATGAGTCATTGCATACATTGATTAGATGAGTCTAAGAATACACATTACACAAGTATGTTCATACACTGATCAGACGAGTCTTACAACACATGTTAGACGAGTTTGTCTATACTATGATTAGTCGGGTCTAGCAATATACATTAGACGAGTATGTGCATCCACATATTAAATGAGTTTATTAATACACATTAGACAATATACATTAGACAAATTTGTTCATATATTGATTATACAAGTCTAACAATACACATTATTACATATCTTTTATATTTTAAGATCTCTATTTTTGCATATATTTTACCCTTCATATTTTTACAAAGTCTATTATTAATATTTTTATAGACACATGAACTTCCTAAGCCTATAAATCATTTTCATGTTGATTATATTCAAAATTTAATTATAAACTTAAAAATATTTATTATTTCTTTACTTAATTTCTAAGTGTCTTTTAATAATCACAGAAATAAACAATCAACCCATAGACACGAGTTTAAAAGTGATTCGTAAAAAAACAATTATAGATATTCGTGTTTAAGAATTTTCCTCTTCCAAATTGAAAAAAAAAAATTATACTCTCTGGTACAAGAAAACATTCTCACAACTTACTCACAAAGCAAGTAATTCGCGAGTTAAGTATTACACTTATAAATAAAAATAAATTATATTATGTATAATTTTATTTTTGTTGATGTAATTTACTTTTTAGTAATTATTTTATGTCTTATTATTAAAATTAATTATGGAATTAATATTATACTTTAAATATTAAATAAATTTCATTGTATGGATAATTTTTCCATAATATTTCCTACTTCTTTACTCTCTTTTTTCGTTTCTCTTATATTCGACTATTTCAAAACAAATAATTTTATCTTCATTTTAAGTCTATGAATCCAAACTATATAAAATTGCATACAAAAGTCACTTTCTTCCTAAAGTGGTCCTATGATAATTAATTTTAAATAATGTTTTGAAACGTAAAATATTTGTCGAAAGACATAAATAATGTTTTAAATATTTTTATTATTAACTTTTAAAGTTCATCTAAAAGCTGTATTTGATCCATTAAGGATAATTAATATTAAATGTTTAAAACTAGGTAGGCTTTCAAAGAATCTTTAAAATTTTCATAAATGATTTGTTTTTACAGAGTAAATTAATTTAAATAACTTTCGATATAAGTTTGAAGTGATAGTTACAAAAATTTACAACCTAATAAGATGTTATAATCTATAATTGAGTAATAATGTCAATACATTTTAAATAAATTTATGAGAGTACAAAAATAATATATATATATATATATATATATATATATATATATATATATATATATAATAAAAAATAACAATTATATTATAAAAAGATAAAATAATCATTTTGTTTGACGAGATTTTTATTTT
>Ga0099822_1008017_pt1 | contig 13561 bp, 10 predicted proteins | sample CowpeawhiteBW_FD_76839 | JGI IMG/M metagenome (GOLD analysis project Ga0099822, IMG submission 76839) | Root nodule microbial communities of legume samples collected from California USA - Cow pea white BW | ecosystem: Host-associated > Plants > Roots > Nodule | place: USA: California | collected... | reverse complement strand
GGTTCGAGACGCGCCGCAAGCGGCGCTCCTCACCATGAGGGTCTACTATTGTGCCGCAACACAAGACGTCATCCTGAGGAGCCCGCCAAAGGCGGGCGTCTCGAAGGATGGGCCACAGGGCGTTTTTCTCCCAAATGCAATTGCCCTACCCCGCAAGGGGAGGGTGATCAGCCGATCGCGATCCCGCCGCCGGCGGTGCGGTTGAGCACCTGCGTGGTGTGCTCGATCCGCTCGGCCGCAGCGTTGAGCGCGTTGCAGACGGCGACCTGAGTCGCGCGGGCGCGGTCGGCCGCGGCCACACGCGCGTTGCGGAGCTGTTCGACCTCTTCCTCGAGGTTGCGGATGCGCGATCCGGCGTCGACCAGTTCGTCGCAGGCGGTGAGTGCCGCCATCACCGTGAGCCGCGCATCACCGATCTCGCCGAATTTGCCGCGCAGCGATTCGATGCGCTGCTCGAGGTTTTCCGCGAGCTTGAGCAACCGCACCTCCTGGCCTTCTTCGCAGGCCATCCGGTACTGCCGGCCATTGATGTTGACGTTGATGTGGCTCATCTCGTCTCTCCGCTCTCCAGCACGGCGCGGATGGTGCCGATTGCTGCGTCGAGCTTTTCTGCGATCTCGCGATTGGCGCGCTCGAGCTTGCGTGTCTTGACCAGCGATCCGTCGAGCTCGTCGGCGAGCCTGGAGCGATCGGCGCCGAGCGCCTGGATGCGGCTCGCCAGCTCGTTCTCGTCGCGATCGGCCTCGCGCCGCCGCTCCACCGAGCTCTCCAACGCATCGAGCGCCGCCATCAGCCGCTTTGTCGCAGCATCGATATCGGCAAGTGGTGCCTCGGTATTGCCAGACCCGTTGGCGGGACGATCACTCATGACACGCGGCGCGGACCTTCATCAGTTGGTCTTGGGTAGCCTGCTTGAGACAAGCCTGCCGCACGGCAAAACCGGCGTATCGGCAAGCGGTTAGGGGATGAAATTTACGTGGCGAGCGAGCCCAGCGCAATGTCGCCGCAGAACTATGCACCGAACAATCGAAACGGCCGATTTCGAGCAACTTTTCCCCGTTTTGGGGCGTTTGATCGCCTTGGACTTGAGGATTTGAGGTGCTAATCCACCCCGCAATCCCGTAAGGCCATCACGCGCGTGTCGCGGCTGCCCGCCCCGATGCGTCCCGCAACCAACTCCTCATTTCAGGCGGACTTTCATCATGACGCAGGTCGATCACACCCGTATGGCCAATGCGATCCGTGGCCTTGCCATGGACGCCGTCGAGAAGGCGAATTCCGGCCATCCCGGCCTGCCGATGGGTGCTGCCGACATCGCCACGGTGCTGTTCACGCAATTCCTGAAATTCGATGCGGCCGACACGGCCTGGCCCGATCGCGACCGCTTCGTGCTGTCGGCCGGCCACGGCTCGATGCTGCTCTATGCCTTGTTGTACCTCACCGGCAACAAGGACATGACGCTCGATCAGATCAAGCATTTCCGCCAGCTCGGATCGACGACGCCGGGACATCCGGAGAATTTCCATACCAAGGGCATCGAGACCACCACCGGCCCGCTCGGCCAGGGCATCGCGACCGCAGTCGGCATGGCGCTCGCCGAGAAGATGCTCGCCGCCGAGTTCGGCAAGAAGATCGTCAACCACCACACCTATGTGCTCGCCTCCGACGGCGACCTGATGGAAGGCATCTCGCAGGAAGCGATTGCGCTCGCCGGCCACTGGCGGCTCAACAAGATGATCGTGCTGTACGACGACAACGGCATCTCGATCGACGGCCCGACCTCGATCGCGGATTCCGTCGACCAGGTGAAGCGTTTCAAGTCGGCCGGCTGGGCCGCAGAGCTGATCGACGGCCAGGATCCGCAGGCGATCGCCGCCGCGATCACCCGCGCGCAGAAGTCGAACAAGCCGTCGCTGATCGCCTGCAAGACCACGATCGGCTACGGCGCGCCGCACAAGGCCGGCACCGCCAAGGCGCATGGCGAGGCGCTCGGCGCCGACGAATTGAAGGCCGCCAAGGAGAAGCTCGGCATCTCCCTCGAGCCGTTCTCGGTGCCCGATGACGTGCTGAAGGCCTGGCGCGAAGCCGGTGCCCGCGGCGCCGCCGCGCACAAGGCGTGGGATGAGCAGTTCGCCCAGCTCGGCAGCCGCAAGCGCGCCGAGTTCGAGCGCCGCATCCGTCACGAGCGTCCGCAGTCGCTCGCCAAGGCGCTGCGCGCGCACAAGAAGGCGCTCCTGGAAAATCCGCTCAATGTCGCGACCCGCAAATCGTCGGAAGCGGCGATCGAGGTGATCGCCGCGGCGATGCCGATGGAATTCGTGGCCGGCTCCGCCGACCTCACCGGCTCCAACAACAACAAGGCGAAGTCAGCGGTAGCGTTCGGGGCCAAGACGCCGAAGGGCCGCTTCATCCATTACGGCATCCGCGAGCACGGCATGGCGGCGTGCCTCAATGGCATCTTCCTGCATGGTGGCTTCGCGCCGAACGGCGCGACCTTCCTGGTGTTCACCGACTATGCGCGCGGCGCGATCCGGCTGTCGGCGCTGATGGGCACCGGCGTCGTCTATGTCATGACCCACGACTCGATCGGCCTCGGCGAGGACGGCCCGACGCACCAGCCGGTCGAGCACCTCTCGGCGCTGCGAGCGATGCCCAACATGCGCGTGTTCCGTCCGTGCGACGCGGTCGAGACCGCCGAGTGCTGGGAACTGGCGCTCAACCGCGTCGAAGGCCCGACCGTGCTGGCGCTGACCCGCCAGAACCTGCCGCAGCTCCGCACTACGGCGCCGAACGACAACCCGTGCAGTCACGGCGCCTATGAGCTGGTGCCGGCGCAGGGTGACGCAAAAGTGTCATTGTTCGCCTCCGGTTCCGAGGTCCAGCTCGCGGTCGAGGCGCAGAAGCAACTCGCCGAGCGCGGAATCGCGACGCGGGTGGTTTCGGTGCCGTCGCTGGAATTGCTGCTGACGCAGCCCGCCGAGCGCCAAATCGCCATTATCGGCAACGCTCCGGTCAAGATCGCGGTCGAGGCCGCCGTGCGCTGGGGCTGGGATGCCGTGATCGGCCATGATGGCGAATTCGTGGGCATGCACGGTTTCGGCGCCAGCGCCCCGGCGAAGGACCTTTTCAAGCACTTCGGCATTACTGCCGAGGCCGTCGTTAACGCTGCGCTGAAGCGCGTCTGACGCCGGCCAGACGCCCGCCGGCCGAAGGTTGAGCTTGCCGCGAAAAAGGATTACCAAAGCTCCATCTTTTCCGTCCGCGCCCGGCCGAACCGGGCGTTCCGCCGTAAAACCCTCGTGGGAGGTCTCCCGCGGGGCGGGCATCAGCTTTTAGAGGAGAGACGAGCATGGCAATCCGCGTCGCGATCAACGGGTTTGGACGTATCGGCCGCAATGTGTTGCGGGCCATCGCCGAGTCCGGCCGCAGGGATATCGAGGTGGTCGGCATCAACGACCTCGGTCCGGTCGAGACCAACGCGCATTTGCTGCGCTTCGATTCCGTGCACGGCCGTTTCCCCGGCACCGTAACCGTCGAGGGCGACTCGATCAGCGTCGGCGACAGCAAGATCAAGGTCTCCGCCGAGCGCGATCCCTCCAAGCTGCCGTGGAAGGCCCTCGGCGTCGACGTCGCGCTGGAATGCACCGGCATCTTCACCGCGAAGGACAAGGCTTCCGCGCATCTCAGCGCCGGTGCCAAGCGCGTGCTGGTCTCGGCCCCCGCTGATGGCGCCGACGCCACCATCGTCTACGGCGTCAACCACGAGACGCTGACCAAGGACCACATGGTGGTCTCGAACGGCTCCTGCACCACCAACTGCCTGGCTCCGGTTGCCAAGGTGCTGAACGACACGGTCGGCATCGAAACCGGCTTCATGACCACGATCCACGCCTACACCGGCGACCAGCCGACCCTCGACACCCTGCACAAGGACCTCTATCGCGGCCGCGCGGCGGCGATGTCGATGATCCCGACCTCGACCGGTGCGGCGAAGGCGATCGGCCTGGTGCTGCCGGAGCTGAAGGGCAAGCTCGACGGCGTCGCGATCCGCGTGCCGACCCCGAACGTCTCGGTGGTCGACCTCAAGATCATCGCCAAGCGCGCGACCGACGCCAAGGAGATCAACGAGGCGATGAAGCGCGCCTCCGAGCAGCAGCTCAAGGGCATCCTCGGCTACACCACCGCGCCGAACGTCTCGATCGACTTCAACCACGATCCGCACTCGTCGACCTTCCACATGGACCAGACCAAGGTGCAGAACGGCACGCTGGTGCGGGTGATGTCGTGGTACGACAACGAGTGGGGCTTCTCCAACCGCATGGCCGATACCGCCGTCGCGATCGGAAAGCTGCTCTAAGACAGACGATCCTGATGCCCGGCCTTGTGCCGGGCATCATCGTCTTGCTCCTCCGTCATCCCGGGGATGGTTCGACGACCAGACCCCGAATCTCGAGATTCCGGGTCGATATTCCACATCGCCCGGGAATGACCGCTCAGAGTTCGAGTTGACCCCATGACAAAATCATTCCGCACCCTCGACGACGTCGACATGAAGGGCAAGCGCGTGCTGCTCCGCGTCGACCTCAACGTCCCCATGGAAAATGGCCGCGTCACCGACGCCACCCGGCTCGAGCGCGTCGCTCCCACTATCACCGAAATTTCCGACAAGGGCGGCAAGGTGATCCTGCTGGCCCATTTCGGCCGGCCCAAGGGACGCGATCCCAAGGAGTCGCTCAAGCCGGTCGCCGAGGCGCTGTCGCAGGTGATCAAGCGCCCGGTCGCCTTCGCCGACGACTGCATCGGCGACGCCGCGGCCAAGGCGGTCGCAGCGCTGAAGGATGGCGATATCCTCTGCCTCGAGAACACCCGCTTCCACAAGGAAGAGGAAAAGAACGACGCCGGCTTCGTCGCTGAGCTCGCAAAGCTCGGCGACATCTGGGTCAACGACGCATTCTCCGCCGCGCACCGCGCTCACGCCTCGACCGAAGGCCTTGGCCACAAGCTGCCGGCCTATGCCGGCCGCACCATGCAGGCCGAGCTCGACGCGCTTGGCAAGGCGCTGGAGGCGCCGACCAAGCCGGTGATCGCGATCATCGGCGGCGCCAAGGTGTCGACCAAGATCGACCTTCTGGAGAACCTGGTGACCAAGGTCGATGCGCTGGTGATCGGTGGCGGCATGGCCAACACCTTCCTGCACGCGCAGGGCGTCGCGATCGGCAAGTCGCTGGCCGAGAAGGATCTCGCCGCCACCGCGCTCAAGATCCTGGACAAGGCCAACACCTCGAATTGCGCGATCATCTTGCCGGTCGACGCCGTGGTCGCCAGCCAGTTCTCGGCCAATGCGCCGTCGCATGCCTACGGGCTCGACGCGATTCCCGCCGACGGCATGATCCTCGACGTCGGCCCGCAATCGATCGCGCGCATCCATGCCGCGATCGACGACGCGGCAACGCTGGTGTGGAACGGACCGCTCGGCGCTTTCGAGCTGACGCCGTTCGACCGCGGCACGGTGGTCTCGGCGAAGCATGCCGCCGAGCGAACCAAGGCGAAGGAGCTGATCTCGGTCGCCGGCGGCGGCGACACCGTCGCGGCGCTGAACCAGGCCGGCGTCGCCGGGGATTTTTCCTACGTCTCGACCGCGGGCGGCGCATTCCTCGAATGGATGGAAGGCAAGCCGCTGCCCGGCGTCGAAGTTCTGAAGAAGGGCTGAGGGCTAACTCACATCCGATCACGCGCGAAAGCGCTGCAATACAGGGAGAAACTGAATGGCTCGCATCACGTTGCGGCAACTGCTCGATCACGCGGCTGAGCATGATTACGGCGTTCCGGCGTTCAACATCAACAATATGGAGCAGGCGCTGTCGATCATGGCCGCAGCCTCCGAGGTTGACGCCCCCGTCATCATCCAGGCCTCGCGCGGCGCGCGTTCCTATGCCAACGACGTCATGCTCAAGCACATGATGGACGCCGTCACCGAGATCTATCCGCAGATTCCGGTCTGCGTGCATCTCGACCACGGCAATGAGCCCGCCACCTGCATGACGGCGATCCAGGCCGGCTTCACCTCGGTGATGATGGACGGCTCGCTCAAAGCCGACGGCAAGACCCCCGGCGACTGGGACTACAATGTCGGCGTCACCAGGACCGTGACCAACATGGCCCATCTCGGCGGCATCTCGGTGGAAGGCGAGCTCGGCGAGCTCGGCTCGCTCGAGACCGGCATGGGCGACAAGGAAGACGGCCATGGTGCCGAGGGCAAGCTGTCGCATGACCAGTTGCTCACCAATCCCGACGAGGCCGTGAAGTTCGTCAAGGAGACCAAGGTCGACGCGCTGGCGATCGCGATGGGGACTTTGCACGGTGCCTACAAGTTCACCCGCAAGCCCGATGGCGACATCCTCGCCATGAATGTGATCGAGGAGATCCATCGCAAGCTGCCGAACACGCATCTGGTGATGCATGGCTCGTCCTCGGTGCCGCAGGAGCTGCAGGACGTCATCAACGCCAATGGCGGCAAGATGAAGCCGACCTGGGGCGTGCCGGTCGCCGAGATCCAGCGCGGCATCAAGAACGGCGTGCGCAAGATCAACATCGACACCGACAACCGCATGGCGATGACCGGCCAGATCCGGAAGGTGCTGAATGACAATCCGGAAGAGTTCGATCCGCGCAAGTACCTGAAGCCCGCCATGGAGGCGATGACCAGGCTGTGCAAGCAGCGGCTGCAGGAGTTCAATACCGCGGGCCAGGCCAGCAAGATCAAGCGGGTGCTGACCACGGCGGAAATGGCCAAGCGCTATGCCGCAGGCGAGCTCAACCCGAAGGTCGCCTGACAGCACCATCACCCGGCAACATTAACGGCGGGACACCGCTTCTGACGCAGTCGGCACCGGTGTCCCCGCCCGACGGCCCGCCACCGCAACCTGCCGGCCGCGACGAACGTTTTCTAGGCAATTGCCCGAGAACCGCCTATTTTGGTTTGCAAAGGCAATGCGCTCCGGAGGACGTCTCGATGAATCTTGCTGACCTCAACAAAGTCGCCCTCGCCATGGTCACCCCGGGTAAGGGCATCCTCGCCGCCGACGAATCCACAGGCACCAGCAAGAAGCGATTCGACGCCATCAAGGTCGAATCGACCGAGGAGAACCGCCGCGACTATCGCGAGATGCTGTTCCGCTCGCAGGAGGCGATGAGCAAGTACATTTCCGGCGTCATTCTCTACGACGAGACGATCTGGCAGAACGCCAAGGACGGCACGCCGCTGGTCAAGCTGATCGAGCAGGCCGGCGCAATCCCCGGCATCAAGGTCGATGAAGGCACCCAGCCGCTGCCCGCCTGCCCCGGCGAACTCGTCACCGTCGGCCTCGACAAGCTCGCCGAACGGCTGAAGAAATATTACGAGCGCGGCGCGCGCTTCGCGAAATGGCGCGCGGTGATCGATATCGGCGCCGGCATTCCCACCATGACCGCGATCCGCGTCAATGCGCACGCGCTGGCGCGCTACGCCGCGCTGTGTCAGGCCGCGCAGATCGTGCCGATCGTCGAGCCCGAAGTGCTGATGGACGGCGACAACGACATCGACCGTTGTTACGACGTCACGCAGCGCGTGCTCAACAGGACCTTCCAGGAATTGCGGGTGCAGCGCGTCGCGCTCGAAGGCATGATCCTGAAGCCGAACATGGCGATCTCCGGCAAGAAGTGCGCCAAGCAGGCCTCGGTCGAAGAGGTCGCCGAGAAGACCGTCCGCCTGCTCAAGAGCTGCGTGCCGGCCGCAGTCCCCGGCATCGCGTTCCTCTCCGGCGGGCAGAGCGACGAGGAAGCGACCGCGCATCTCGACGCCATGAACAAGATCGGCAACCTGCCCTGGCATCTCACCTTCTCCTATGGCCGCGCGCTGCAAGCCGCACCGCAGAAAGCATGGTCCGGCAAGCCCGACAACGTTGCCGCGGGTCAGCGTGCCTTCTCGCATCGGGCCCGGATGAACGGGCTGGCGAGCACCGGCAAATGGAACGCCGGGCTCGAGAAACAGGCGGCATAGTTGGCGACAAAACCCGTTCCGCCGCGGCCGGCGCCGCGCCTCTATCTCGCGACGCCGCCGGTCGACGAGCCTGCGCAGCTTGCGGCTGAGCTCGCCGATCTGCTGGGCGCGGCCAACGTCGCGGCGGTGCTGGTGCGGCTCAACGAGACCGATCAGCGCACCATGATCTCGCGCGTCAAGGCGCTGGCGCCTGCAATCCAGAATGCCGGCGCGGCGCTGTTGATCGACGGGCATTTCGAGCTCGTGGCCCGTGCCGGCGCCGATGGCGCGCATCTGAGCGGCCTTGCTGCGATGGAGGACGCGCTGCCGTCGCTGAAGCCCGACCGCATCGTCGGCGTCGGTGGCCTTGCGACGCGCCACGATTCCATGGCCGCGGGTGAGGCCGGCGTCGACTACGTGCTGTTCGGCGAGCCCGACGCCAATGGACAGCGGCCCTCGGTCGAGGCGATCGCCGAGCGGCTGCAATGGTGGGACGAATTGTTTGAGCCGCCCTGCATCGGCTTCGTCGCCTCGCGCGAGGAGGCCGAGGCGTTCGCCGTAGCCGGCGCGGATTTCGTGCTGGTCGGTGACTTCGTCTGGGCCGATCCGCGCGGCGCGAAAGCCGCCCTGATCGACGTCGGTGAAGCGCTCGCGCAGGCGCACGCCAGGACGATCGGAAAGGCCAGGGACGAGGGATGACGCCGGAATGAAATGCCTGCGTCAGATAGGTGTTGCGCTCGGCTGCACGATGCTGGCGAGCGGCGCGGTCGCGCAGCTATCGATCACGCCGCCGGCGCAGCAGGCGCCGGCGCCAAAGAAGGAGGCTCCGAAGGAGCACAAGCCGAAGGTCCATTCGCCGGTTGCCAAGAAGCCGGCGCCGAAGCCTGCCGCACCGCCCGCGGCCGCCGCAACCCCCACCCCGTCGCCCTCGCCGACCCCGATGACAGCCTTCGAAGACCCCAACGTCGACCTCGTCTACGGCGCCTATCAGCGCGGGCTGTACAAGACCACCTTCGACCTCGCGACTGCGCGCGCCCAGTACAACAACGACGCCAAGGCGATGACGATGCTCGGCGAGCTCTACGCCAACGGGCTCGGCGTCAAGCGCGACTACGTCAAGGCCGACGAGTGGTACAAGCGTGCCTCGGACTCCGGCGACCGCGAGGCGATGTTCGCGCTCGCCATGATGAAGATCGCCGGCCGCGGCGGGCCGATCGACAAGGATTCCGCGGTCAAGCTGCTGGCCTCGGCGGCCAAGCGCGGCGAGCCCAAGGCGGCCTACAATCTCGCGCTGCTCTATCTCGACGGCCAGACCCTGCCCCAGGATCTCAAGCGCTCCGCCGAGCTGCTGCGCATGGCGGCCGACGCTGGCAGCCCTGAAGCACAATACGCGCTCGCGACCTTCTACAAAGAAGGCACCGGGGTGCCGAAGGACCTGGAAAAGGCGGCGCGACTGCTGCAGGCCGCCTCTCTCGCCGACAATGTCGACGCCGAGGTCGAATATGCCATCGCGCTTTACAACGGCACCGGCACGCCGCGGAATGTGCCGGCCGCGGTAGCGCTGCTGCGCAAGGCGGCCCGGCAGAACAGCGCGATCGCGCAGACCCGCCTCGCCCATGTGCTGGCGACCGGCGCGGGTGCGCCGATGGACAAGGTCGAGGCGCTGAAATGGCATCTGGTCGCGAAGACGGCCGGCAAGGGCGACCCCGACCTCGACGACATCCTCGCCGATATGTCCGCCGAGGACCGCGCCAAGAGCGAGGCGGCCGCCCGGAAATGGATCGGAAACAACGTCAAATGACGCCTTGACGGCGCCACTTCCAGAGGGCACCCAGTCGGTGAACCCACGGCGGTACCCTCTCACCCCGTCATCCTGAGGTGCGAGCCTTGCGGCGCAATCGCGCCGCCGGGCGAGCCTCGAAGGAGGCACGGCCCGGCTGGCGGCCGTGCATGCTTCTAGACGCGCGTTCCGCGCTCCTCAGGATGACGGCACTACTTTTGAACCCGCCCGCACGATCACACCAAAGAAATCATCCATCATGCTCTACTCCGCCCTCATCAATGTCATGGTCAAGGCCGCGCGACGTGCCGGCCGCAGCCTCAAGCGCGACCTCGGCGAGATCGAGCATCTCCAGGTGTCGATGAAGGGGCCGGCGAATTTCGTCTCGCTCGCCGACAAGCGCGCCGAGGAGCTGCTCTACACCGACCTTGCCAAGGCGCGGCCGGGCTACGGCTTCCTCGGCGAGGAAGGCGGCAAGCGCGAGGGCACCGACAAGAGCCACACCTGGATCGTCGATCCGCTCGACGGCACCACCAATTTCCTGCACGGCATCCCGCAGTTTGCGATCTCGATCGCGCTGGCGCGGGAGGGCACGGTGATCGCGGGCGTGATCTACAACCCCGCCAATGACGAGCTCTATATCGCCGAGCGCGGCAAGGGCGCCTTCCTCAACGACCAGCGCCTGCGCGTCGCCGGCCGCCGCCAGCTCAACGAATGCGTGGTCGCCTGCGGGCTGCCGCATATCGGCCGCGGCAACCATCAGGTCGCGCTGCAGGAGATGGCCGCGCTGCAGACCAAGGTTGCGGGCTTCCGCCGGTTCGGCGCCGCCTCGCTCGACCTCGCCTTCGTCGCTGCCGGCCGGCTCGACGGCTATTGGGAACGCAATCTCAGCCCCTGGGACCTCGCGGCGGGTCAAATCATGGACAAGGAGGCCGGCGGCACGGTGGCCGGCATCCAGGGCAACGACGACCCGCTGCAGACCGGCCACGTCGTCTGCGGCAACGAGTTCGTGCACGGCGAGTTGATCAAGATCCTGAAGCCGCTCGGGCAGTAGACACTCGTCACGCGCGGGCTTGACCCGCGCGTCCATCAACCTTCGCGAAGAGTCGCCGCTTCGATGGATGGCCGGGTCAAGCCCGGCCATGACTATCAGCGCGTCCCCGGCGCCGGCGCCGGTGTACCGTACACCTCACCCTTCTCCGTCGCCTGCTCCCGGTCGCCGGCCAGCACGCGCTGCACGCTGACGAAGAACACCGGCACCAGCAGCAGCGCCAGGATCACCACCGCGATCATGCCGCCCATCACCGATGTGCCCAGCGCCTGCTGGCTGGCGCCGCCGGCGCCGGTCGCGATTGCCATCGGCAGCACGCCGCAGACGAAGGCAAGGCCCGTCATCAGGATCGGACGGAAGCGCAGGCTGCACGCCTCAATCGTCGCCGCGACCAGCGGCTTGCCCTGGGCACGCAGGTCCTTGGCGAATTCGATGATCAGGATCGCGTCCTTGGCCGCGAGACCGATGATGGTGATCAGGCCGACCGTAAAATAGACGTCGTTGGGCAGGCCGCGCAGCGTCGCCGCCACCACGGCGCCGAGAATGCCGAGTGGCACGGTGAGCAGCACCGCGAGCGGAATGGTCCAGCTCTCATAGAGCGCCGCGAGCAGCAGGAACACCACCAGCACCGACAGCGCCAGCAGGAACGGCGCCTGCGAGCCCGACAGCTTCTCCTGCAACGACTGGCCGGTCCATTCATAACCGAAGCCGCGGGGCAGCTTGTCGGCCAGCCGCTCCATCTCGGCGATCGCATCGCCCGAGGTGAAGCCGGGTTTCGCCTCGCCGGAGATGCGCACCGCCGGATAGTAGTTGAAGCCCGCGATCTGCGTCGGTCCCTTCGACCACTCGATCGTCGTGAACGCCGAGAACGGCACCAGTTGGCCACGGCTGTTCTTGACGTTGTAGTTCAGGATGTCGTCCGCATTCATGCGGCTGGTCTTGTCGGCCTGCACGATGACACGCTGCATGCGCCCGCGGTTCGGGAAGTCGTTGATGTAGTTCGAGCCGAGGTTGGTCGAGATCGTGTTGTTGATGTCCTCGAAGGTGACGCCGAAGGCGCCCGCCTTCTCGCGGTCGATCATCAGGTTGACCTGCGGCGCCGGCGGCAGGCCTTCGACATAGACCTTCTGCAGGATCGGGCTCGCGTTGGCTTCGGTGACGAGGCGGTCGGACGCGGCGATCAGCGCCGCATAGCCCTTCTGGCCGCGGTCCTGCAGGCGGAACGAGAAGCCCGAGGAGTTGCCGAGATTGTCGATCGGCGGCGGCTGCAGCGCCGAGATCCGGGCGTCGCGGATCGAGGACAGATCACGGTTGATGTCGGCGACGATGGCGGCCGCAGAATCCTTCTCGCCCCGCTCCGACCAGTCCTTCAGGGTGATGAAGGCCTGCGCAGTATACATACCCTGGCCGAGGAAGCTGAAGCCGGTGAGGAACGTCACGTTCTCGATGCCGTCGCGCTGCAGCAGATACTTCTCGACCTTCTCGACCGCAGATTCAGTGCGCGCGTAGGACGATTCCGACGGCGTCTGCACGTCGGTCGTGATGAAGCCCTGGTCGTCGACCGGCAGGAAGCCGCCCGGCAACCGCACGAAGCCGTAGGCGACGCCCGCAAACAGCACGGCGTAGATCAGCATCAGGCGGCCGGTGCGCTTCAGCGAGCCCTGCACCGTGCGCGTATAGCCGGCGCGGCTGGTGTCGAGCACGCGGTTGAACCAGCCGAACACGCCCTTGCGCGCATGGCCGTGGCCCTTCTGCACCGGCTTGAGCAGCGTCGCGCACAGCGCCGGCGTCAGCGATAGCGCGAGCAGCGCCGAGAACGCGATCGCCGCGACCATGGTGACCGAGAACTGGCGGTAGATGATGCCGACCGAACCGGGGAAGAACGCCATCGGCACGAACACCGCCATCAGCACCAGCGTGATGCCGATGATGGCGCCGGTGATCTGCGACATCGCCTTCTTGGTCGCTTCCTTGGGCGGCAGCCCCTCCTCGGCCATGATCCGCTCGACGTTCTCGACCACGACGATGGCATCGTCAACGAGGATGCCGACCGCCAGCACCATGCCGCACATGGTCAGCATGTTGATCGAAAAGCCTGCGATCATCAGCGTGGCACAGGCGCCAAGCAGCGCGACCGGAACTACGATGGTCGGGATGATGGTGTAGCGGATGTTCTGCAGGAACAGGAACATCACGATGAAGACCAGCACCACCGCCTCGACCAGCGTCATCAGCACCTTCTTGATCGAGGCCTCAACCACCGGCGTGATGTTGTAGGGGATGTCGTAGCTGATATTGGCCGGGAAGAAGCGCGACAGCTCCTTCATCTTGGCCTCCACCGCGCTCGCGGTCGCCAGCGCATTGCCCTTCGGCGACAGCAGCACCGAAAGACCAGCGGTCGACTTGCCGTTCAGGCGCGTGTTGAACTGATAGCTGAGACCGCCGATCTCGATCCGTGCGACGTCGCGCAGGCGGACCGTCGAGCCGTCATTGTTGGCGCGCAGGATGATCGCGCCTAACTCGTCGGGCGAGGAGAGCTGGCCCTTCACCAGAACCTGCGCGGAGATCTTCTGCGTATCGGTGCTCGGCGCGGCGCCGATGCTGCCCGAGGCAACCTGGGCGTTCTGCGCCGTGATCGCCTTGTTGACGTCGTCGGCAGACAGGCCGTAGCCGACCAGCTTGGCCGGATCAATCCAGATGCGCAAGGACCGCT
>Ga0099822_1008015_pt1 | contig 13565 bp, 3 predicted proteins | sample CowpeawhiteBW_FD_76839 | JGI IMG/M metagenome (GOLD analysis project Ga0099822, IMG submission 76839) | Root nodule microbial communities of legume samples collected from California USA - Cow pea white BW | ecosystem: Host-associated > Plants > Roots > Nodule | place: USA: California | collected... | reverse complement strand
TAAAAATAAAAAAAAAAAAAAAAAAAAAAATAAAAAAAAAATATATATATATATATATATATATATATATATATATATATATAATTTTTTTTTTCTTTTGACATCCAGAATTCTAAATTTTAATCGGATGTCGAGAAATATCTATTATTGAATGTTGATTTCTAGAAATATTTTTGTGACTTTGTTCAAATAGTCAATGGGTATTTTTGAGATCTTAAAAATTTTTGGAGGTGTAAAAAAAATCTTTGGAGGTACAGAAAGAAAGACCCATGAGAAATAATCAAAATATTATGTATTTATAAGCAGTCATGTATTTCTTTCTGCACTACTTGGAAATATATAGTAGCATTATTCATCTTTACATAAATAAGTTGAAAATAGCTTTTCTCTTAAATAATATTTAATTTTCGTTAACAATTGGTCGTGAAACATGGTATTTTATTTAAGACAACTTCTCTGTTAGAACTGAGTGATCATAAATTACTAAATCTTATAGAATAAGTTGTTATAATTTGCATTCATTCGGTGTTGTTTGTACTTGTTGATACTTTATCTTAAACTGATTAGTTCAATAATATTTTCTTTGATACGATCTAATTCGATTTTTGTTTCATTGCTTTCATGATGAAAGATAAATTTATCTTGGTTTAATATTACTCCTGGAGAGGGGTTTTAGGATGAAACAATAAACTAAGTGCAAATTCATCTTATTTTATTTTGTTGACTCTTATTTATTCTTTATTATACCACTTTAAACATGTAACGTGTTGAACGTATAATAAGATTTTGATTTTTTAAAAACTATTATATTTAATATTTAGGAAAGGTGTTTATTCCGAACTAGTATTGCAAGCAACTTCAAAATATCTCAGATCACATTTACATTTACATGTTGAGTTGAGATTCGTCTGGTCCCACCAAAAAGACCAATAAGGTCTCTGAAACAGACTAAGATATTTTACACCTACGTTTAAACTGCACAAATGTTAAACTTTTATTTTATATTAAAATAAAAAAATGAAACTTGACTGTTAAAATTTATCCACCGTTAGATCTATAATTGCATCACATGAAGTTCAGTGAACAACTGCGGATATTCAAATCCAAAGAACACCTTTAGTCCCAAACTCCACTCGTTGACTCCAATAGCATATCGCCACGTTATCCAAACACAGTACAACTGTGTAACCCTCAAGTGAGCCTCGCCACAGGTGATTCTGCCACAGTGCCAGGCTGTCACGTGCTAGAATCCAACGCTAGAAGAGATATTCGTTGATGCCGTGAAAACGAACGGTTAAGATTCCCTCTCCCACGCTTTACAACTCAGTAGTACAACAACGCGCCTTCTCCTCCTTCACTATCCCTTTCCGTTGCTCGACGTGGAGAAGGGTAGGGTGTGGTGCGGTGCTGGTGCTGCTTGCATACGGCGTCCCTCTCCGGTTAGGTTCCATTCCGATCTCACCGCATTGCCTTCTGCTACCAGGTTTGTTTTCTTGATACACGTGCGGTTTCTGGATCTGGAGTTGATTTAACGATTTCGTTTCTGCATTGCGAAGTAAATGCGTGTTTATAGAGTTATCATGTGTTATTTGATAGATATGAATTCCAAGGCTTTTGTTTATGATGATTTTTTAGGTTTTTTTTGCTTGAATTTGCTACTCAATTGGATCCGTACATTAGTAGATACATGTGAATTTGTTGGCATTGTTATGGTCTGTTGATTAGAGTTCAGTTCCGCTTTTTAGTGTACAGACGTGGCAGTTTTGGAAATTTGCTTATGTTCTACAGCTAATTCGAGTATATTGCGGGAAACGATGATTGTTGAGGAATAGAAAATGTTTATTACTTTTTTTATTTTGTTTACTTCTTGTTTTTATTAGTTTTACTTTTACTTTGTAGAATATAAATCTTGGCGGTATTTGTGCATGTGAAATTATTGCTTACTTTTTCTTTGACGTTGATGCTCCGTTGTTTTGCATGATTCTAGTTGGATGAAAACGACGCTGGTCGTTTCTGGTAGCTATAGGGGTGTACGTTTCCTTCTCATTTTATAAAAAGAAGGTGCGGCTTATCATTGTATTGCAAGTTTGCACCGTGAAATAGTCCTTAGAGAAAAGACCACGCAAACTTTGGCCTTAAGCAATGATGACTAGAACCTTTTTGCAATATAAATCTACAACATTGTGATCAAATAAGGTTATTAAAAACGAATTGTTTCCTTGTTCTTTTTGGCAACTCGCCTTCCTAACTTGTTCCCTACAATAAAGGTTAAAATCAATGCCGTCAGGAAGGTAAAATAAACCAATACTTATGAAGTTTCCCCGACCCCATGTGGCCTGTAGTGAGCGGTGCATGATATGCTTTTATACACGACGTTGTTGTTTTTCATCATTGAACCTACTCCTATTTGGGTCTTAACATTTTTGTTTCGGTCTTTGAACTCAGTCCCAGGATGGTTGTGCAGAACTTTGAAGTTGATTTGAACAAGGCCCTTGTTTTCCAGGTAAAGGCAAAACCCTTATAGTCTTTTAAAACGTGTTCTCGATACTCCATCTTCGACTGGTTTTCAACTTTCATATAGGCCCAATTTCTGTTTATGTGGGTAGTTTGTAACCAAGTGATCTCCTGTTGAATATTACTGAATTCTCAATGTTTTTAAAGGTGGGACATCTTGGGGAAGCTTATGAAGAGTGGGTTCACCAGCCAATTGTTAGCAAGGAAGGCCCTCGGTACTTTGAAAATGAAATTCTGGAGGTATGCCTTTTAACTACAGACAAAACTACAACATCCAAGCCTGGACTAATTGATGCCATTGACTTTATCTAAAACCAAGGTTGTGGTAAAACAATTTAGAGCAAAGTTCTTTTCAATGGTTTCTCATAGCTACTCTGCCTTTTTAATTTGATCATCTTCCACTTGATCTTCTTTGTGTCACGAATCTTCGATTGATTTTCTACATAAACCTTATCAGGCGAGTTTAAGTCATCTTGTGGTGAGTAGTTGCTAATCTGAGTTTCTCCGTGACTATTCACTCATAATCTTATTTTTCATTTGTTTTATGTCTACTTTTCAGCTCATTCGTTCACCTCAGCATTCCCATCACTTGAGTTATGTTTTACTTTTGTTAATGCTCAATGCTCTACATTTACTAACATAGACAATTTCTGCTTTCATAGTTTTTCGACATTGATTGTTAAAATATAGAAACGAGAGACATAATGCTGAAACCGTTATTGTTTAGTAATATGATCAATTTAGTATCATGCCCAAGTTATGCAATAGTGTCATTATAATCTTTGTCATAGATTTGTGTGCATCGAGCTTTATAGCAAATCATTTTACCGTAAGTTGTTGTTTTAAGAGTCTATAACTACTAATACCTTACAATTGAGCGCCAATTGGAAGACGAATTAACTCTCAGACCACTACTTTGAAGGCCACATATTTCATCGATCATAGCTTGTCACCACTCTAGGTGGGTTTAAACTACACTTGGAGACTTATGAATAGGAACAAAAGATAACAAGGACAAACAAGTATGATGTATGGTGGAAAGTTGATGATAACTAAGCTTAGTATACTGGAGAGAAGGATTACGGTACAAGTAGATTATTTACTTTTTCAAATAGCAGTTGCCTTCATTTTTAGAGGAGACTAGATCCAATATGTTAGATAGTGTTGAGATAGGATCAAACATGACCTCTATATCATTATCCATCGAAGATAGGTCGGTCCCATACACATGAAGAGCGGTCAAAAGAGCATCTCGAGTTGTGACAAAGTCATGTGGTAGTGATGAAGGAAGATTGGTAGTGTGAGAAAGTAAGTACATGTCATCATTATATGTGTATTACATAACAGACTCAAAGAAAGAGAAGCCGATAGACACAAAATATCGGTCAAGATAAGGAGAGAAACATCAATACCTTTTTGAGAGAAACATCAATACCTTCTTTTGAGAACGATGATGTCCCATGAAGGCAAATTTGAACAACCAATTAGGAAGTTTGTCTTGACTAGGTGTGAGGTTATGTACAAAACATGTGGTACCAAAACAAGTGGAGGAAGACAATATAGACGGGAATGAGGAAAAGGATAGAGTGAGATACTTGATCATTAAGGAAAGATGATGACATTCAGTTAATGAGATAGTACATAGTAATGACAACATCCCACCATAAACAGTGAGGAAGATGACTATGAAGAAGTGTTCATGTAATTTCAATCAGATGTCTGTTTTTGTGTTCAACTACTCCATTTTGTTGAAGAGTATGAGGACACAAAGTTTAATAAATGATACCGTTAGATGGCATGAACGGCCGAAATTGTTGAGATAGATAATCTTGGACATTGTCACTATGAAAGATATACAAAATTGTGTTTTGATTTCAGTAAATTCTTTTGAATTATAGACATTCTTCTGATAGATTCTTCGTTAACTAAATTCTAGAACATGTATATTAATTATCAATAAAAGTAATAAAATATTTAAAACAGAAGAAGTAAGAGTACGGGAACAACCCCAAATATTAGGGTGAACTAAAAAAGAGAGATAAAACTTGATTACTAAGGCTATTAGGAAAAAAGTGATGAATATGTTTTTCTAACTGACATGATTCACACCTTAAACTAATCACATGCTTTAAACCCAACACCATTTTCTGCAAGTTTTTTCGATCTGAGATATATGAGGTAAATTAGCTAACAGTGTCGAAGCAACGAGTGACTCAAGAGTAGATGTATGGGCAATATTGGGTGAATGATAGGATTTCTCATACAACTTCCAAACACTTCAATTATATGCACAATGCAGTGCCAGTGTTCACATTTTGGACGATATTTAGAATTATGTGAAATTGCCTAGAATACACGCTTTTATGATACAAAGGCAATATTTTCTCCTGCGGATGAAGTACATGTGTCTCCGTGTTTATTTGCCAAAGTATACGAATGAACACAGATGATGTGGAATTCATAGTAGGGTTTATTGGTGATCCTAAAATTTGATCGCAACATACTTGTGGAAAACCGAACAAGTTCAAGGTCATAAAAACGTATGATTGTTCTTGAGTTCCTTCTTTGCATTTACAGATGGTACACAAGAAGTTCATTAAAAATCATGTAAGGAATGTGAAGCCGCCCAAGATAAGCACACATAGGGCCCTCAAATCGATGTGGAGTTAGAAGTGTTGAGGTTTTGATACGAGCCATGCCATACAGATACTGGATGTCATTGGCATAAAGTGCACGAACCTCACTCCGAACTGCTGTACAAGACTCATGGGGACGAAGAATAGATTTGAGTGAGGTGCGAATACTGGATTTAATAACATTACATAACTGAGCATTAATCTTTATACATTTTCCATGTTGTGTAGGAACGGATTTAACATTGTAGTGGGATGAGATTCGTAATCCAAAACCCACTTAACCATATTCAATAGTTATACGTGTTCATCTTATCAATACTAATATTAAGGTTAGAAAAAATAGGAGAGTTTGTTCTGGATATTGATGGGGGCGCCGGAAGACATTTTTTTTTCGTTGAAGTATGGGAAAAAATTAATAAAATAATCCTAGGAGAGAGAAAAGTTGATCCAACCACCAAACAAACTTTGATGGTGTACATGCAGGGGCATCCTGGGCATAAGGCCATTAGGTGTTGACGCACGTTCCGTCAGGCGTCAGTTGCAACAGTAGAGAAGATGGTCGTGGATGGGTGGTTTTGCGTTGGTGTTTTGACCATTGGATAAATTGGCACTACGCGATCCCAACCCTGTGTCGATTGGAGCAAATGGTTGCCGCCTAAAACTTGTTGGAAAACTCGCTGAAGGCATCGCTAGAACACTGCACGTGAAGCCTTAGAGAATGGTTTGCAAAATACAAAATATCCTCATGAGACAATGGCTCTACCGAATCAACGCGATTTTGAACCCAACCCAGTTCTTGATTCTTTGTTAAATTATAGGAAAGGAAGGGACATTGACCTAAAACTGTGTGCCTGTGAGACAACATGAATGCTTAATTTATATTGAAAAAACGGAATCAAAATAATACATAAAATGATTTAATATTCTCTAATAATAAGATATAATATGAGAATAAATCATATTATATTTTTATTAGACGATCTACTAATTATATAATTATGATTATAATGTCATGTTCAATTCTTCTACGGATAAGAATTTAAAATTTATGTTCTGGAAATATATTGAGAATTTGATGTGATCTTGACTTATTACATGAAACAGTTCCTGACGCGCACAGTCTGGTGGGCAATACCAGTCATTTGGCTTCCAGTTGTATGCTACTTTGTGTATAGCTCTGTACTTATGGGCCTCAGTTGTCCTCATTTGGCTCTACTGGTGGTTGTTGGCATTTTTATTTGGACATTACTTGAATACTCATTGCACCGATTTCTTTTTCACATCAAAACAAAGACCTACTGGTTAGATCTTTTTCTTTCCCTTTCCTTTCCATAGTGTGAAATAATATTCTTATTTTTGCTTGTAATTGTGTTTAACTACATTCATTTTTATTTTTTTTGTTAGAATAACACTAAATGTTTATTTGCTTTTTATTTTGTGGGTATTGAATGCTGCTTTAGGGGAAATACCTTGCATTATCTACTCCATGGCTGCCACCATAAGCACCCAATGGATGGCTTGAGACTCGTTTTCCCCCCTGCTGCAACTGCTATATTATTGATGCCGGTATCTCTTCTCTGACTTACTATTTAAAACATTTTCCCATACTTATTTGGTTGGGAGGGAATTGTGGGATTTAAATTTTCACCGGTTTTACTTTTCACATGCTTGCTTCCTATTATTGGACAGACCGAGAGAGTAAATTTCTAATTTTGTTTTTCTTGTTTCCTATGCTATCTAGATCTCTCTTTTAAATAGTTAAGTGTGTCACGTCGATTTTTTCTTTTATCAACTGGTCAAATACTATTGATGAATTAGTTTTAGGCGACGGTATATCTCTATTGTTACGCGGTATAACATATCAAATGTAATAGTTTTGACGGAACCAATAGGACAAACATTGGATTAAGTGAAACAGTTTCAGGTACGAAAGGGAAATACAAGAGATGTTGATTGGATTTTCATTATGTTTGAATAGATGTTTTAATCGTTCAGTGATGTTTATACCCTTATTTTGTGATAGTAATTTAAGAAAATGTTAAAAAGAAATTATTGCTTATTGATTGGCTCTCTGAAATCACGACATATGTATACTACAATCTGTAGCTACCTTTTGAAAATGGTCAGAAAAGACTTTTGACGATTAATAAAATTGTCCGATTAGTCTGCAACACAGATGTATCAATATTGATAAACATAGGTTGGAGGTTTCCTGAAGTGATGTTTGTCTTTGTATGCTGTGTCCAGTTTTGGAACTTAGTGAAGCTCATGGCAACCCCTTCAACAGCTCCTGCTTTATTTGGTGGCGGTTTATTGGGTTATGTAATGTATGATTGCACCCATTATTACTTGCACCATGGTCAGCCGCAGACCGAAGTGCCCCGAAATCTCAAGGTTAAAATCCTTCAACTGTGGGTCACGATTGCATTGCTTTGATATTTGTTGCCAAACAAAATAATCTTTTTTTTCGTTGTTTTCGCAGAAATACCACTTGAATCATCACTTTCGGATCCAGGATAAAGGCTTTGGTATCACTTCATCGCTATGGGATAAAGTTTTTGGAACACTTCCTCCGTCGAAAATAGATGCCAAAAGTATGTAAATTATTGTCAAGGATAGCATAATTCGTTGGTGAAAATAATAGCAAATTCATGAAGTCTTGCTTTTATTTATCTTAATTTATTTGACCCCCAAAATTGATGTTTATTGGGTGTTAGCGTGCCATCGTTTGTCAATTTTTGTGGTGCCAAAGTTCTAGAAGTAAACATTTTGTATAAATTGATTTGTTGTATCAGATTGATTTATGATGGAAAGCTCACTTTGTGCATGTTCCTTTCTGTTGTTGTAGTTTCGGTACTTTTATCTTACGGTACTTTAATCTTCTTTCTCTTTTATCACCGCACTTCTCTCACTCCTTCATCCTCTACCAGTGCACCCTTCTCCCCTATTCATCACCTTTTACTTTTACAGCACATATATCTTACGGTACTTTTATCTTCTTTCTCTTTTATCACTGCACTTCTCTCACTCCTTCGTCCTCTACCAGTGCACCCTTCTCCCCTATTCATCACCTTTTTTTTTCTTCTACCGGTACCCCTCTCTTCCTCACTCGTCACCTTCTTTGTTGACTAACACTCCATTACCTTCAATCTTCACCTTCTTCTTAAAAATACATTTCAAATATAGCAGTCTAGAATCTATTTTTTATTTACTATTTCGAAATGCATGATTTAGAATGAAAAATTTACATTCTGAAACGTGCAATTTTATATTTTGAGTATGTTGAATCGTGCATTTCAAAATATAAAATAAAAAAATCTTGAGTTAGAAGTTTTTTTTTTTTTATCTCAATTTATAAAATAACATTGTAGTTATTTTATTAAGAAATCCCACTTATCATCTCAAAATAAAGATGACAAGTACACTTCAATTTATTCAATCCCAGTATATTCAAGTAAAAATGTATTATATTATAAATATTAAAACATGTTCAAATTTTTTTTTGAAAGATAAAAATAAGAAAAAAAGACTAAAACTAATTTGTATGTAAGTAGAAATATGATTTAAAAAAATGACAGTTTTTAAAAATGACTTTATGTATAGTTAATTTTATCTTAAAAATACATTATTTTATTTTTCTTTTATTTTTTCCCTAAATATTTGGTAAAAGATTCTTCGTGTATTTTGGAAGTAAAATAGCACTAGCTTGGTGAGATTGTTCTTGGAAAGGGATTCAGTAACTTTAAAACGAGAGAAGCCACATGACTTTACACTTAAAAATAGATGATCAATGGATTATATTTTAACAATCTTTCTTAATATTGAATAAAACTTATTTTGATAACACAAAGTCACATTACTTTTCTCGGTTGTTTTTGCGCTTAAAAATGTGCATTCCATTTGTCACTTGGGTGCCATGTTCAAAAGAGTGGATGGATTCTTACAAGCTACAGGATTCTCGCCAGCAGTGATACAACACTTGTTACTTGCAATATTGTCACAGGCACAACCACATGGATAACAATGATTAAGCACTTCAACAGTGTTTTATAACATTAAAATGGCCAAAAACACAACAAAATCCAAACATATCCTTTATTCATCTAAATTTGCTAATCAAACCCACAACAAATTTACAAGACAGTGCCTCATTCCAAAGTTTTGCTTTTCATGTCTTGTAGCTTCATACCTGAAACTGGAAGTGGTGGGATACTCTGCTCATGCCTGAACACATTATCAGGATCCACTTTGGTCTTTACTTTCACCAACCTGTTGAAATTATCCTTGAAATACATATTGCCCCAAGAAGTTGCCTGTATGTAACTTGTGCTGTTCTTTTTGTTCATTCCCAAATCAAGATCTCTGTAGTTCACATATGCCTCCCTTGGGAACTTAGAAACATAAGGAGTCATGTAGTTGTAAAGCTTCCTAATCCAGTCTATATGCTTTGTGGCATTCTTATCTCCATCTTGCCAAAGAGACAAATACTGGATTTTGTAAAGTGTTCCATTCCTGTGAGGAAAGGGAATATCAGACTCTGAAAATTTGCTCATCATTCCACCATATGGGTTCCAAATCATCAAGGGACTATCCTCTTCTAGCAATCTTTGCCAGAGTCCCTCAAGCCCAGTTTCTGGTATTGCTTCTCTCACAAAATCTGACTTGGCTTTGAAGTAGTTCTTGAATGTTGACTTTCCTTGAAGCAGAACTTCAGGAGGAGTGCCATTTGGATAACCAGCAATATACAGCACAGACTTGATCCAACTAGTTTCAAGTAAATCTTTTCTTGTCAAACCCAATTCAGGAAAGCTTTCCTTCATCACTTGGAGGAGTCTCTCAGCCCCACCAAGAAATTGAGCATTGTAAGATGTTGTGATGGTTCTCCCAGTTTTGTTCCCAACAGTGGCTGGTTGAATGATGACTCTGATGAAGAGATCCTCATCAATAGCGGGTGCCACTTCCTGCCATCTATGGAGAATCTTTGTTGCATCTTGCTCTAGGCTCCTTGTAACTGTAAAAACTGTCACAGTTTCTGGCACAGGAACCAGCTTTATCTTCCACCAGAGAAGGATACCAAAGCTTGCTCCTCCACCTCCTCTAATTGCCCAAAATAGGTCCTCCCCCATGGCTTCCCTATCAAGGATTTGGCCATTTGCATCAACCAGTTTTGCATCAATAACATTATCAGCTCCAAGACCATACTTTCTCATCATGGATCCATATGCACCTCCTGTGATGTGCCCTCCAACACCAAGGCTTGTGCAAAGGCCTGCAGGGAAACCATGAACTGAACTTTTCTCATATATTCTGTAATATACTTCTCCAATAGTGGCACCAGCTTGAATCCAAGCGCTGTTGTCTTTTATATCAACATCAATGGCGCGAAGCTTGGACAGATCAAGAATCATGAAAGGGGCCTCGACTTCAGAAACATACGAGAGTCCTTCATAGTCATGGCCACCGCTACGAATTCTCAGATGAATACCAAGTTTCTTTGAGCAAGTCACCGCCACTTGGACATGTGAATCAGACAAGGGTGTGAATATAAACTCTGGTTTTGGCGCTGAAGGCACCAAATACCTTAGGTTCTGTGCAGAGGATTCGAGGATGTTGGAAAATGAAACATTTTTTGGAGTGTAAATTAAGGCATAAAATGGAGCTGCTTTGTCTGAATAGAAGCTGAGACATTGGACAAAGTTTTCATCGTATGGAGCTGACGCTGCTAAGGAAACTGATAATAGGAGGATTAAAATTGCCAAGTGTGAGCTTGGTGACAGCATGGTTTTGTGTTTCTGAGGTTTGTGTTTCTATATTTTGTGCTTAAGGAGGTCATCGCATGTTATATTTATAAGACCAACAATGTGTTATACTATAGTTTACGTATAATTGAGCTAAGAAAAACGTCACAATACAGATGAAGAGTGTAGGCATTATCTTGCAGTTAATGTTCTATTCTTAATTATGAAAGTGTGGAACATGAGCTTTCTGATATATCTTTGATTGCAAGAACATCGACCACTTCCACATTTAAGATAATCTGAAAGGACATCCCTATGCTTCATAGTTCCTAAAAAGAATGGTATAAGCAAAGCAACAGTCTTCGATGGCCCCACTACTTTCAAAATATTTTTTAATAACTATAGATAACTTTGTCTGCATTCTTGCAGCATTTTATGATCATGCAACAACTAAAGAAAATTCTACATAATTTTTTAATTAGATTCTACATATTTCATAATACTCTCTATTCATTTTATGGCTTTTGCATTGGAGACATACATAGACATAGACAGTAGATCCACAACATAATATCATTAAGATGAACATATGATCCACTTTTGAAATTTAGAATTTTGTCACCGTTTTGTTCTTAAAAGACATACAGAAGGGTTGAAGGAAGAAGGATAATTGAAAATAGAAGATTATCCTTATCATTGATCTCTACTCATAAATAATGTGAAACTATTATAACAGTGGAACAATTTATCTTCTAGATTAGCTGGACTTTGTTTATGAATGTTTATGAATGCGTTAAACAAGCGTTGGACAAGTGTACCAAATCACACAAGTAATAAAGTGAAAAGTTCAAGTATAATTTCCTAAGAGAATTCTACAACATTTGACAATTTTTGCAATTCACAAATTAGACAAAATTTCACACAAACAACAATAAAACTTCTTTTATATTTTTATCACACATATGATGTGCAACAATATATGATAAAGACTTTAGTGAGAATGGGTTATGATTCAATTCAGAGCAAAAACACCAAATAATGTACTTCTAATTCCTTTTCTACGATTCAGACCTATTTTAACAAGTTGTAATGTCTTATTGACAAATTTAAACTAATAATAAAAATCTTATGCCTAATAATTTTTATTATAAGTTTGCATTGATGATGAAGATTTTGATATTATGAATGACTAAATATTTCACTTCTATATCTAGCATGTGAAATCTATTAGTTGTTCTAGCATAATCAAATTTCTTAAACTATCGCTCAATCAATAGGTATTCCCACATCTGCAATCAATTCAGAATATGCAGTTAAACCAGAAATAGAACATAGGATGAATGCCCCCAACTTTCAGAAGATGAATGTCTCAAACCTTCAGAATGCGTTTCTACGCCAAGTATTATTCTTCCCAAAAGAATTAATTTTTCCTCTCTTATTTCTAAGAAGGGTTGTTGTCTTTGAGCTTTGTCAAACTCTTTATTTATAGATTTTTGCTATGTGAGTGACTCGAATTGAACTAGACTGTAGTTTTGTATTTGATTTTATATTGGAATAACCAATTTTATCATATCTGATTTTGTTAATATTTTTTTTTAATTTCTTTTATATTATAACTATTTGGTAAAATATTAAATATGTAAAACAAATACTTATTTTTTTGATTTTATTAAATAAAGCTTAAAGTATCTAGAAAAATAATAATAATAAAATAAAAGATAAAAATTAAAAAAAATAAAATAGCAATTATCATCGTCAAATTTAATAATAATAGTTTTCAAGTTGAAGAATCTTTGTAATTATGTATAAACTTTCCGATGAGCGTAATTTCTAAATGTATGGAGAACTAAAAAAAGAACCTTATAGTGATATATATTTGTTTATATTTATTGTCTAGATTATTTGGAAGGTAGATGAGAAGTTAATTAGGTTGGAAAAAAAAAGTGTTTTATAAAAATGTGCAATATTCCAATTTTGGAGGCATAAGAATGTTTTTGGTTAGAATGCATTTCTTGAATTGGAGTGGGGGAATATTTGTTTGGTTAGTTGTTAATGGAAAGTATTATTATAGTGGAATGTTGACAAGGTAAATATTTATATATGAAAAGCAGTTTTTCCATTTTGATAGTGAGGTGAGAAAAAGAAGAAATAAAAGCTTAAAGAAAGGGAAAGTGAGAGGTTCATCTTCCTTTACGAATCCGTGTAGCATGCGTAACACATTAATTCTGCATAAGAAATTGCCAATTTCATCAAACGCGTAACGTTAACATTTTATATAATTTTCTTAATGCTTCTAAAAATAACAAAAATTATGATACCAAATCAATTATAATTGTATAGTTTTTAGTAAATTTTAATTATAATTACGTTGGCTTCCAGACTTAACATATTTAAAGTATAGAATGTCACTTTCAATTTTCTTTTTCTCCCAATTGGACCAAAATGTAAACCAATTGCTTCAATAAACTTTCTGATCATTAAATGAACTTTTTTTTTTCTGATCTTCATAAATATCACTTAATTTCTACATATTGGCTCGGAAGCTAATTTCTATATATATATATATATATATATATATATATATATATATATATATATATATATATTTTATATATATTTTTATTTTTTTTTTTTTATTTTTTTTTATTATATCACCACATATTTTTTTTTTTTTTTT
>Ga0099822_1008013_pt1 | contig 13567 bp, 7 predicted proteins | sample CowpeawhiteBW_FD_76839 | JGI IMG/M metagenome (GOLD analysis project Ga0099822, IMG submission 76839) | Root nodule microbial communities of legume samples collected from California USA - Cow pea white BW | ecosystem: Host-associated > Plants > Roots > Nodule | place: USA: California | collected... | reverse complement strand
ATATATATATATATATATATATATATATATATAAATAAAAGAAAGAAAGTAAAAACGCAAGGACCACATTAGCCTTATTATCTAATTTGAAAATAATTACTTGGATAAAATTTAATTATTAATTAAACTCATTAATTATATTGATTTTTATTATTTAAAAATATTCTTCAAAATTCATCACCAAATACCAAATCAGTTAAAATCTTCTTAATAAAACTGAATTGGTGGGAAAAACTAAGATATAAGCATTAATAAAAAAAGTAACAAAAAAAAAGAGAGGATTTTCTTTTCCATTTTGAAGTGATCCTCTTTCTTCTAAATCCCTTATACTCTGCAGACATTTAATTATCTATAATTCTTATTTGGTTAAAATATTATTTTAATTCTTTAATTTTTATAAAAAAATTAATTAGATTTATAACTTTTATTTCATTCAATTTATTTTCTTTATTTTATAAAATGATTCAATTAAGTTATTATTATTATATTTATTTAAATTTTAGTTAAAATTAATATATAAAATCATTCAATCTAATTAAATAATTTTAAAGAATTAAACGATTAAATTGAATAAAAAAAGTAAAAGATTTAATTGAATTTTTCATGAAAATTAGATGGTCAAAATGAACATAGGATTTTAACCTTTTAAGTTTTTAAGTTTTGAATTTCTTTATATGATCATAACATATGATATGGGTGCTGAGTTCGTTGTGTAAAACAATGCATAATAAAACATGTTTTTGGATTAAGTAGATATAATATCATCCAATTTTATTTTCACTTGTTTTTGTAATTTCTAAAATGTTTATATTTTTTATCACAACTGGTAATATATTGTTAAATATTTGAGTATTGATTATATTAACCTAAAACTGTTATTAACATGCCATAATTAATAACATAACACGTCACTATTAACTAACATTAATAACACAACACGTCACTATAAATAACGCTCTACCTAAATATATGCTGTTATGTATTTGATATTCACCATACATTCAATAAAGAAGACACATGTTTATTTAATATAATTAAAATTCACAATAAAAAATATTTTAAATATATAATCACACCATATTTAAAATTCATAATTATTTTAACATATCAAATCTCAAAACTCTTGAGATCGATTTCGTTTGAAATGAATTTGCTCCTCGTGTTGTCTCTACTCGATTACGTGTACACCTTCACGAATATTAAAAGTTATAAACTAAATTTAATATTTTTAAATGTTAAAAATAAAAAAAAAAATAATCAAAGGTGGAATTTGTTTGGACCAAATTTGAAACTGATCACAAGTCATGGAAATAATTTATTTCGCTATTTATGATCAATAAAGATGTTACAGTTACAAATCGTAAATGATACGTGCACTTATAAATATAGATATTCAATCTTTATTTCCTAATATGTAGATTTAGAGTGGTTATACCACCTTAATCTCAATTGAACAATACACTAAAATAATATAATAGAAAAACTTACGTATGTTTTATTTTCTAACTATATTTCAAATTTAATTTAATAATATACAATACATTAAATAAGATATATAGAATGGCATAAAACTTTAAATTAGAGATAACATCATGAATTAAGTTGTAAGAACTGACTCATCTTTTTAGTTCAGATAAGCCTGTGTTGTGTAACTTATCTGGTCAAAGAAGATCAATTTCTCTAATTCCGTTACTTATATATATTATTTTTCAAATATTTATTGGTATTTAATAAGTATTATAAGTGCTTATTAAATACTATTAATAATTGTTTGTCTTTTGTTAGACGTAGGTTTTGTTGTAATATAAATATAAATATTATTAACATAGATTTGCGGATTTGGTAGCAATATACAAAGAGCATAACATATCGGTGCTGATTCAGCTTTCATTTGTTTTGTTAGCTAGTACAATATATAAAATATTTTAAAATGAACACAATAACATTTTACAACACTATAAACTAAATATGAAATAATTCATATCAACCCTTAAATCTTATTAAACACGTTGTTTTATTAATCTATTTATCAAAGGCTTTAAATGAAATTAAAAAAAAATTGTTTAACTTTATGCGATTGATTTTTAAAGTGGTCGGTGCATGGGAACGTGGGAATGCTTATATATTTAACTGAATCACATTTTTAATATTTTGAAAATACATAAAACTAAGAATTAAATAAAATTGTAAACCTTTTAAAACAAAAAGGTCAAGCGAAGACTTTGGAAGAAGTTGTTTTGTTGTTTTTTTTTTTCAAATTTAAAACATAAAAAACAGAGTTATTTAAAACTTTGAAGACTAAAAAAAATAGTTAAAGTGATTAAATTAGATGAACGGAGAGAGAAATGAAAAAAATAAATAAAGAAAGAAACTAGGGATAAAGTGCAACATAAATTCTCACTCACTCGTAACCCGAAGCAACAATGAATCCGAACAGCGCAGCGTGATTCTAACGCGTGGAATGATGAAAACTGAATTCATCATCGTGAGTACTATCTTCAGTTTTCTACAGCTCAGCATCACAGAAAGCAATCCCTCTATAAATACCCCTTCTGCGGTCCCTCTTCTTTCCATTCACTCTCACTCTTTCGTTACCTTCGTTTCATTCATTTCCCATAACACCCTTTCTCTCTTCAATTCCAAATCTCTTCTCCTCCACCAACCATTTCCACCTTTTTCGCTTCCCTCCTCTTCCAACCACTCAACAAATACCGATTTCGCGACTCTCTCTCTCTTTCTTCCTCTTCCTTCTCTTCGAAATTAAGCTTAGATAGGGTTAGGTTTTCGGTGAGAATATGAGGTTGAGGGAGAACGACGACGGTGGTGAGAAAGAGGAAGTGGTGGAGAATGATGTCACCCTGGCCCAAAATCAATGGTGTCCGGTGGTCAATGCGGGGTTTTCGTCGCCCAAGAGACTGGTTGTGGTTGGTTATGCTCTCACTACTAAAAAGATTAAGAGCTTTTTACAGCCTAAGCTTGAAGGATTAGCTAGGTAAACAGAAAGCCAAAACGGTTAATTCATTCATCGTCGTGTCTTGTTGCGATTTAATTGATTGCGTTTAAAAAAACGAATTATTAACTGGAATAAATCGTTTCTTCCTCGGATAACTGCCTTTATGTGAATTTAAACGAGTTAATTTTTCGTGAAAGGTTATTTTCAATTTTCAATTAATGAGGTTCTTCCAACGCGCGTCGTTTTCGTTAGGCTGGCGAGAAAGCGAGACGAAAATATGTGATCCTCAGAGAATCTGTTACGAATGGGGAGATATTTTGCCGATTTTTGTTGTTTTTACGGAAACTACATCAATCGTTGTTCTTTCTGAAAAACTTGTCTGAGAGCCTGCTCTCAAATTCTGAATACATGGATCGTACTTGTACCTTTTTTGGTTTCTTGTGTCAATCCTGTTTTGTGGTTCAATAATGTTGTCCTTTTTTACCTTCAAAATATGACCGTGTTGTGGTACTCGGTTTGTTGCTGATTTCAATTTGTACGGACTTTCGTGCAGGAACAAGGGAATACTATTCGTGGCTATTGACCATAATAGGCCACTTTCAGATCAAGGCCCTTTTGATATTGTCTTGCATAAGGTTATGATTTCCTCCTGTGAATTTCGTCGTTGTCTTTCTCAAATTATTTCTGTACTGCTTGTTATCCACTGGTAACTTATAAAAGATTCAGTGTATTTATGTCAAATTCTCAAATGATACCTGTTCGGTTTAACTGTGGCTGATTTTTCCATTTTGTTTATTGGAAAATGCAGTTATCAGGGAAAGAGTGGCGCCAGGTTCTTGAGGTTTGTCCCCACCCACCAGCCACCCCTTTTCAACGCGTGTTTTTATTCTATTTTTTGTTGTGCTAGTTAGTCCAACCATAGTAGTTATGTTTGCTTATTGTGTTGTTTCTTTATATATTTTATGCTAACTGGGATGTAAAAAGAAAACGATGAAAGGCTGGTCAACGACTAGCTTTTTTAACTTGCTGTCTGGCATAATTTGCAGAGTGAGTCTTCCCCTCTCTCATTATGAAACATGAACCAGTAGTTGAGGTCGAGGCCTCAAGGTTCCTGCAAGTGAGGGTGTCGCTACTTTCATGGACATCTAGCTGTTTTTGTCAGGTTTTACATGGCAAATAAATTTCCACAGATTTTTCCTTTTTGAATCCGTTTAACTAGGTTCCATTTTTTCTGGATGCGCTAAGATAGACTTCTAGTTGGTTAAAAGAGATAAATTAAATTATTAGTTCCGTTCTTAATTTCTTATATAGCAATTCTCAGCGCTGTTGTGTGTGTTTTCTATGCTTCTAAACTGGATTTAGGAGTCATAATGACCTAAATTTGAAGGTTAACGTCTCTAAGATTTTCTGATGAGGGGACTTAAATTGTGGTCTCTGTTTCATTAACAGTAATTGCTGCCCGGCCTATGATAATGCTTGTCGATTGTGCTATACATATGCATGTGTCAGACAATGTCTGCCGTAAGCTCCAAAATATTGTCCGCGAGTCTACAAGTAATTGTACGAGTTTACAGCAAGTCTTGAATCTGATTCAAAAAAATTACAATCTTATACTTTATACTGTAAATACTGTAATAATAGGTGCTCTACATATGTGCTTTCATTACTTAAATGATTCTGTATTTTGATCTTCATATTTTACGATGGAGTTTTCAGATTATACCTAAAATATTGAAAAGTCTTATATAACCGACTGATAAATGAAAAAGTTTTGCATTATCTTTTCAAATTTAAAGATTAGTCGCATATCTTATCATTTCACTCAAGCCTGACTTCCTGGATGGTATATTTTCTATTTTGGTACAATATTATCAATGTTGAAAATTCCACCCATAGTTTTCTGAGTATTTGTGAAACTGACTTAATGGTACTTTCCTCTTGTAATCTTTTATATGATGTATCGTGGGTAGATGTCAAATAAACTCACTCTCTGTTTTTATTACCTTGAACACGAATTTATTTTATGAGCTGTTGAATTCCTACAATATCCATACTTCGTACGATGTCTTCTATATTAATCTATAATTTTAAAATTTTTATAATAAAAGGATATGATGAAAGTTATTGTTCATGCTTTAAAAGTAAAACTTTTTTTGTACTGAGAGGAGTTATTTCTTTATGCTTTGGACATGTGTGAAGTGTGGATGCTCAATGTCACAGAAAAAAAAGTGATCTCCAGAAATGATAGAGGAAAAATAATAGGCTGGCAGTGTCTTTAAGGAAAGATGTGAATGCAAGTTCTTTGTATATAGCTTGGGTAAAGGATTCTTGTAGAAATTGAGGCAGATTATCGTGTAGTCTTCTACCTAATTTGTTGAATTCGCTATCTCGTGATTATAGCTAAGCTTACACATTTCTATGAATGAGACTTGAATCAAGATCCCATATATGTTCTCTGAATTGAATAGTCTAGGACATTGCATTCCAGAGTTTGTTGCAGTGTATTTATTATGAAGGGAACATCAGCGTTGCTTGTTTATTGTGAGAGCAGTTTCTTACTCTAGGAGAAGCTGTGAACTGAACTAAGGGTTCTTTTGGATGAACACATTTTCTTAAGGAGAAAAATAATGTTGAACTGCTGTTTGGCTATTCAATTCACAGCCTATTCTACGTATTTATTTTTACAAAATGTAGAGAACTGGTGTCCTCTTTTTCTTAGTTTTTGTACTTCTGGATATATTTCAGGATTATAGGCAGTCACATCCTGAGGTTACAGTTTTGGATCCTCCAGACGCCATACAACATTTACGCAGCCGTCAGTATATGCTTCAGGCTGTAGCAGATATGAACCTTTGTGATTCATATGGTATTTTTTTTTTGTCTCCACCTTGATTATAAATTGTGGCTCTATGGAATTACTGTTCAGTGATGCTGTATTTGCAGCCATGTTTAGTTATTAATAGGTATTGAGTTTTCCAATATCATCATGCAGGCATTGTGGACGTTCCTCGGCAATTAGTTATCAAGAGAGAGGCATGCGCTATTCCAGAGTTGGTCAACCAAGCTGGCTTGACTTTACCCCTTGGTATGTATATGTTGGTTTTTCAACTACTTTTAGATGCTGCAGTTATGCGATTTCTCAGAGCATGGACGCATGGACATTTATTGTTACGAGGGTTGTGTTTTTGAGGCAAAGTCATTAGAACTTATGAAAATAGGCATGGTAATCCCATTTATTTTTGTGTCTAATCCTAGTACTTAATTTTGTATTGCTTAATTTTGAACTTTCCTTCTTATGTTTGCAACTTCAAAATCATTTTAGTTGCAAAGCCACTAGTTGCCGATGGAAGTGCAAAGTCACATGAATTATCCCTTGCTTATGAGAAGTTTTCCCTTCAAAAACTTGAACCTCCTCTTGTTCTTCAGGAATTTGTCAATCATGGTAAGCAATTTTTATATATTATATCTATTTTTTACCCTTAAATGTTCAATTACAAATCATTATGGTAAAGTGAACGAGAAATGCTACTTCACTGTTTGTGTAGGGGGTGTTCTCTTCAAGGTTTATATAGTTGGTGATGCTATAAAGGTAGTAAGGCGGTTTTCATTACCTGATGTTAGCAAGTGGGAACTCTCCAAAGATGCTGGGATATATAATTTTCCAAGGGTTTCGTGTGCTGCAGCTTCTGCAGATGATGCAGATCTGGATCCTACTGTTGCTGGTAATTATCGTGTCTTATCTTTCTATAGATCTCTACTTTCTAAAAACAAACAGGTCTTCACAATTCTCCCTCCTCTTGTAAGGGAAAAAACCAGGCCTTGTCTTATTCATTCGCAGACGTAAGAGAAACCACTTCCTGGTTGGTTCTCATCTGTTGATAATGTCCCTTCTTTAAAAACATTTTTGGTTTGCTGTAATAATTCTCTATAATTTTATGGCTATCTATTTCAAACAAAATTCTATTTCATAATCTGATTGACTATAATAAAACTTTTGTCCGGCCTAAAATATGGGTAGGGTGGCGATCCAAAGTCAATTTCAAATCTCAGCACATTCACATGTGCGTGGATGAAGGAAGTGTTTGTTTTACGGGTGCAGTCATCTAGAGAGAGCTAAAAAGATATATACGCTCGTGCATATTGAAAGTCTTATCGACTAAACTGTATTTTAGTCTTCTGATTTTGTCATTTTCTCTCCTTGCAGAGCTTCCTCCAAGGCCATTACTAGAGAAACTAGCTAAGGAACTTCGATGGCGATTGGTAATTTGCCCATTCTTTTGTTTTAAGGTTTCTTGTCTATACCAGGACTATAATAATGCTTTTTTGTCATTGTTCTTATTCTAGGGTCTTCGTCTATTCAACCTGGATATTATCCGTGAATATGGAACAAGAGACCACTTTTACGTCATTGACATAAATTACTTCCCTGGTAAGAGCATATACGTAGGATCTTACTGTTTACTTTATCTGAGAGATGACATCAACACGATTTTCTGATTTTTTAATGTTCCTTGTTATGTCCATGAAATCCCATAACCGATTAACTGATATTATACCCAAATGAAGTTTCACCTGGTAATAGAAAAAGTGTTGAAAAGAAAAATGTCTAAAGAGGTCGTTTTCAATCATTATTCCTTATCTTACGAAATGGCTACAGTCTTAAACTACTTGAGAATACGTTGCGTTTCCTTTGAAATTATTGAGCGTTTAAATACTTGGTGTTGCAGGATATGGCAAAATGCCTGAGTATGAACACATATTTACTGATTTCCTGTTGAGCCTGGGGCAGGGGAAGTACAAGAAAAAATCAGGCTAAAATAAATCCTTTTAGCCCTTTGATTTATGTCCTCTCACAACGTAAGCAAGTTCGTCTCTATCGAGTCAGGCTTATGGGTGTAGGAGAGTATCTTAGAGTATTAATAATTTTTGCAGTTTTGGTGTTCCATGGAAGTTCCGGGGAAAATAAATATGAAGAAATGTGTTTGGGATCACCGACCTGTACAGAAGAACTGCTGGTACTTGTATTGTGCGGAAAGTTGTGGTTCCCTTCTAAAGTAAGTAATGTTGTAGGTTGATGAGTGAAGGGATGAATTTGACGGGAGGTGAGTGGATGTTGATATGACGATGTTGGATAAGTAGAAGGATTTCAAATGTACTGACCGTTCTTTGCTGTATATAGAAGGCCTAAAATTACTTTACAGTAGGGAATCTATAACAAATGTTACTCCAACTACATCTTTTTCATGTTCAAATTTAAGCCATGTTGTTCTACATTTTTATTACAATCATCTTCGTCCACAATATGTCCAACATAGTAGGGGAAGGTGGAAGCAAAATCTTTACATTCAGATAATCTATGTCATTCCGTTAAACTTGATTTTAGATGTATAATTTAACATACTGTTTATGAAGTGATATCAGTGCATCGGAGAGGGATATGAAAGGAAACTCGAACCTTTAACCTTTAACATAAACACTTAACCGTATTTCGCATTGTATTTAATTCGGTATTTACATGGAAAGAATCGATTATTCCTTTCATATAGTTCTTGTCATTATATATTTTTATTATAATGAGTTATATTAATTTTAAATTTTGATATTTTCTAAATTCACTTATTTTTCATGTATTATTATTTTGCAATGATGTTATCCGTTGAAACTTTTTAATAACTTTTTATTTGAACTTGAATTTATATTTAAACTTTACTTTTTTATCAATTGTTTTACACATACATATATATATATATATATATATATATATATATATATATATATATATATATATATATATATATATATATAATTTTGTAATTACATCAATGAAATCAAACTACAAAAATATTAATTTTTTTTCACACTTTCACCTTCTTTCTCTCAATTTAGACAATTTTAATTTTTTATTCTTATTTTCAGTTTTACTTTAATCCATAGAAAGCATAAATATTTGAAATAAAAAGAATTCAGGAAATTTGATGGAATTTTCAGAAAATGGGGTTCTCTTTCATTACTAACGTCATTTTCAATGAACTGTAAACAGACTTGGGAGGTAGGGGCTTCACGTGAATTAATGTCTCAGATAAATTTATTTTTACCTTTAATAGTTTGACTTATCACCATATTTATCAATAAATTTTATTAATATATTTTTTTTCAGTTTTCTTGTTCGTTTTAAACTAAAACAATTTTTATCAAACAAATTACAAATAGTTTCTAATTTAATTTTTAAGCTTCCATAATATTTTAAATATTTATAATCCTTTAAAATATATTATGACTTTTATTTTTATAAACCATTTATTTCTATTATTTTATTTTAATGAGTTAAAAATTAATATTTATACCAATTTCAATTTTATGTAATTTTAAAGTAAAAATATTTGTTTTAAAATTTGAAATTCAAAAATACACATGGCAACATGACAGCAAGCTCCACCTACCACAACTGCACAGCACCCTATTTTTGTTAAACTCTCATATTTCTCTCCTCCGCATTAGACAGTGCCGCAGTTGTTATAAGTAACATAAAATATGAATATAAATTATTCGAAAAAAACTAAATTATCCTCTTCTGATGATTTTAATTCTTTTTCCTTTTTGTTTCACTCTGTGGTCTCTTCTATCTTCTAATTTTTTCATTATACTCTTTCAGTCGGTGTTAGTATTTATTATTTTTATCTTGTATGAAAACTTGAAATGCATATTTGCATATTGGAATTTCATCACAAAGGTAGTTTTAAATGTTCCATTATTGAAAGAAATTAAAAGAACACTAACAAAATAAATTAATACTTCATTGAGTTTGAAGTCGTGTTATATAAAAATATTATAATTTCTTCCAAATATATAAAAATAGCTTTAAAATGAATTACACGTAAAATAATATTTTTTGCGGAGCTCGTGCTGGAGAAGAAAGCTGGGCCATTGATAGGCAGCCCAATGGGAAAACTGAGGCGTGCGTGGAATCAAAGTTTAATTGGACCAAATTTCAGATTCAAAACAAAATTTCCCCTAATATATGAAACTATTAACCTCTGGATTAAAAAAAATTAAATTAAAATAACTTTAGCTTATTCATGGTTATGTATCCGTGTTTAATTTAATCCTACTATTAAACTTAATATTGCCCTTCTTATTGGCTTTGACAGACAAATAATAAAATAGTTCATTAAAAATCCTAAAAAATTAAGCAAATAAATGCAGACTTTCAAACTTTTGTAGTGGAAAATAATTATGTTTATAACTTCTATAAAAGCGTATACATAAATTATTATTACCAGTAGTATAAGTAAATGAAAAATCCACTAAATTTGGTATAGATACCATACAACACACTCAACACAAATATATTACTATACCATATAAGTTTTAAAAGAATAAAATACAATATAGCAATAATGTAAAAGCATTTTAAATTTAAAATAATGTTAAAAACAAATCTTTAATTTACAATATATCTTGAGGATAATGTTTTCTCCAAGCACTAGACATTCAATCACTAGAGACAATGAGTAAAGACTCGTGTTTAGAGAGCCCACACGAGAGATAGATCAAGCATGAGCAAGTTCAAACTTCTGAGAAAGATAATGGAAAGAAGGGTAAATGCAAGAGGAAAGGGAAATTAGCACTCGAATAAAGGAAAGAGAGTGAAGATAGTTCCGACTTCTCAAGTAGAGGATTAGGAAATGGTAAAAGGAAAGACGGTTTTAATAAGAAAAAAAAAAACAGTGTTACAATTACAATTGTGTGAATGGGGTCATTTTGCTTCTGAGTGTTGGCATGCAAAAGGGAAATAGACCAGTGAGCAAAAGACAAATGTGGCTCGAGATGATGATTCTGATGAGGATCCAGTATTGTTGGGGGTGATTGATTTCCCTATTCAGAAGTTTGGTATCTTAATACTGGTTGCTACAACCATATAAGTGATTATAGAGAGTGGCCAAGTGAATTTCATGCTAGCAAAAGAATTAAGATCAGAATTGCATAACTAGCACTCTGTTAGCACAGAAGGAATGAAAATATTGTGATTAAGAGAAAGAATGGGAAAGCAGCACATATACAAATGATAAACTGATTCTTTAGACTCCACTTGCAAAGAACACGACATCTTAAAATAAATAAAAAAGCAGCTGAAGTATGTTGTCTCAGTGTCTGAATTTGTAAAACTGAGAAATGAAATACGAATTGTTTCCTTTTGAGAACTTGTATCAAGGGAGAGTATTCTGTTTAATACAAGTGTGTGATAATTAACAGCTTTGTTCTGTTCTGTTTCTGCAATAACTACTTTCCACTACAAATATTTACACAGACCCTTGGTTAGACTGTACATTCAAGTATTTCTCCAACTACCTCGAGTCTCAAACTAACTTAATAAATTAATTTTGAGTTGAAGGTGTTCGATTTAAGTTCTCTAGTATATGTATACATGCGACAGAATATCTAAGTGGAGAAAAAAAAAACAGTAACAAGAAAAGTAGTGTAGAAAGAACATTTGTTTACAAATATTCAGAAATTTAAAGGTAGAGGAAGATGCAAAACGTTCCTAAATGTGTAGGAAGAGTTTCTAGTTTTAGTCTAAAAATAGAGGTATACTAAACGAATTCAGAAAACCTAACCATTAGTTCGAAGATTAATCGAATTCTCTATAACGCATGCTCACCGTAACTAAGAGAGTTAATTAATCCAAAACAAATGCACAGATGAAGGTTTCATTTGAGATGTAAACACGAAATATAAGATAAGATGTTTAAAGAGTAGCGATTATCAGGATTGAAGAAAACAGAGAAAGAAAGAAACATGAAAACGACGACGCAGTACCGAGTGAGAGTGGCTAGGCAGAGGGAGGCGGAGGAGCAGCGGGAGCAGAAGAAGCGTCGGCGGGAATAATTACAGTAAAATCCGGAGGAAGAGGAGGCAAAGGATTGTACACAGTTGGCTTGCGGTTTATATCCCATGGCTGCGTCTTCCGCGGCCGAGTCTTCATGTGATGCGCCGTCGCTTTCTTCTTCGGCCGAGACGAACATACTATCGTCAATCCTCCGTCACTTCTCTTTCCGATTCCCAGTGCTTGTGGTGGCGCCATCACCACTCCACACCCGAACATGCTCGACAACGAAGACATTCTTCTCTCTTCTCTCTTCCCCCTTCTCTGTTCTGTTGTTTCTCAAACACTCATCTCTTACCGGTTTATCCCTCTCAGATATTTTTCCAAACTTCCCAATTTACCCTTCGGATTTTGGGTTTGGAGGTACAAGGCCCAAATGCATTTGCTTTGATGGGCCTGGTTTTTTCTTTCAATACCTTTTGGGCTTCACCTTCTTCCAGACACCTTTGCTGAAGTTAATCCATGATTCCATAACAGTATATAAGTGTTGCTGAAGTTAAATTTTTGTTTTCTTTACATCGATAGAATAGAAAAATAATTTCCAAACAATTTAGTTAATATTGATGTGGCTTCTCTGAAATATAGACGAGGAAAATAATAAAATAAAAAATAGGAATATTTCTCGCAAACTAAAAGTTTTTCATTGATTAATCGATGAAAGTTCTGAAATAATTACTTAAATCCTTAACTTTAACTTGCATTTTAAATGGTGCATGAAGATAACACTGTTAAGATTTACATCCGGAGGAGGAAGAAACATTGGCAAAATAAGGAACTTAACATGATAAAAAATAAACAATAATGACGAGTTAATGATGTTGAAGTGACCGAATATATTTCTCACTTTACTACAACCTCCACTCTCCTTTAGCAGGACCAAATAAATCTAAATCAATTCTTTGATTTGTGGTAAAAATAATTACCCAACCATGAGTTACATACAATGAAATTGCATGCACAATAACAATGTTAAAAACATAAAGACAAATACATTAAATAAATATTTTTTCAACTTTTTCAAAAAGAAATTATATGAGCAACAATTTTAAAATTCCATAAATTTATTGTAAAAAATTATTCCTGACAACAATTTCTTTCACCATTCTCTCACATGCTCTATATATCCATTTATATATATATATATATATATATATATATATATATTTTTCATTTTAATTAACTACAAATAAAATGGTACTTATTGGTGTAAAACCTTTTCTTTGTCCGTACTTTTATTTGTTTGTGGATTTAAACAAAGATTAATTTCCCTTGTCCGTTAATTCAGTAGCTTAGCTGTTTTCAACAATGTTTAAAAGGAGGCAAACAAAATCTACTTAATAGGGAACATGGCGACACAAACACGAAGATTTGTTATCACTCAAATCCAAATTCGGACTTAGGTGTGAGAAAAACCTTCCTTTGCCCAACAAACAAATATGCATATACTCATTTTCATCATCTATTAGAATTAAAAAACTAGGTATGGCACATATTTAGTCAATGAAAAAAAATGGGACAAGTTTGCCATGCATATTACTACTTGACTTTGAAGTTGTATTTTAATTATAAAAGTTGTATTATTTTTTAATTTAAGACTAGTTTTAATAATGACTTTTATTTCTAAAAATTATTTCTTATATTAAATTATATATATATATATATATATATATATATATATATATATATATATATATATATATATAAATATTTTTTTTTTTTTTTTTTTTTTT
>Ga0099822_1008012_pt1:0-12500 | contig 13568 bp, 7 predicted proteins | sample CowpeawhiteBW_FD_76839 | JGI IMG/M metagenome (GOLD analysis project Ga0099822, IMG submission 76839) | Root nodule microbial communities of legume samples collected from California USA - Cow pea white BW | ecosystem: Host-associated > Plants > Roots > Nodule | place: USA: California... | reverse complement strand
GTCAACTAGTTTGGTTTTAATTTTGATTAAAAAGATTTAAGTAAGTTTATTTATTTATTTTCTTAATTAAGTTTGAATTTTTGAAATTTTATTTAATTAAATTATTTTTGTTTATAATATACTAACAATGTTAAAAAATACTTTACGTGTTAGTTTGTGATTTCTTTTTCAATATTTTTTGTCGAGTATCTGAAACATATCATGTGATTTTAACAATATTAAGCGTCGTTAAATTGTATTTATTTTTCAGATTCAATTTAGTTCAATTTTATAAAAATAACAATGTTATCTTTTGGATCAAATTTATTATTTGTATAAATATTATATCAATATTTTTATTAATATTTGCTTTTTATTTATCAACTTTAAAGATATTATTTTATTTCATTTAAAAAATCACTTTAATCTTATAGAAAAATATAAATTAATAATATAGTAATTCTAAAAATATATTTTCATTTATTTAAATAAAAATATTAATTAATTTATTAAAGATTTAAAAATAAAATACTTGTATGATTAAAAAATTTATATATATATATATTAAAATAAAAATTAAATAAATAAAAAAATTAGTATAATATTTATATAAAAATTAATTTTTGTGGAGGGAAACAACGTTACAACATTTAACATTTTATACAAAAATTAAAATATGTTTGTAGAGAAATATATTGTTAAGATAAAACATTTAATTTCAAATTACAATTCTTGAAATTTATAAAAATATTTTATCGTTTAAATTATAAAACTCCAAATATAAAAATTGTAAAAACTTTTAGAAAATTATACTTTAATATTTTTTTTCTATTTTCTCCTTCTCGCATTTTTTTTGTCTCACTTCAATGTCTCTTGTGATATGGTTTCCTCATCTCTTTATCTCGTATGTTTTCTTTTTCCTTCTTTCTTTCTTCTTTATTTCCTCTCTCTTTATTAAATATTAACGTAAAAGTAACAATATTTATATTTCAAATTACTAAATATTATCTAGTATTAGTTTTAAATTATTAAAAAAATAAAAAAAAATAGTAACATTTAGAAAAGATATTAAATATTTAATTTTTTTATTTTATATTTAAAATATTTTCTTTCGTAAAATTAAATTATTTTATTCTAAGTATAAATTTGACATTTATAAAAATCAATTGATTCATGAAAACAGAATTTAAATAATAAAGGACTTTAAATACTTCAAATTTGGAGTACTTTGATTTAAATTTTCTTAATATTTTAACTATTTTGTTTTGAATAATTAATTTAGAAAAAGGAATTAAGACACTATAAAAAAATCAAATAATAACTAATTTTACTGGACAAAAATACGTTTAGAAACCAATTTAAATATTAAATTATTTTTTAAAGTTTAATTTAGAGATCAATTTTTTTTATAACAAAAATCTTAATAGTTAGTGACTAATTTAGATACCAATTTATAATAAAAACTATTTAATTACTAATTTAAAAACCAATTGTAATTTTTATTCATAATAGAAACTATTGTAATTGTCAATAATTTTTTATTCATATAATAAAATTCTTAAATATTGGCCAATTTTACTATCAATAATATGTTTAGAAACTAATTTAGAGACCAATTTTATAATTAAAGATCAATTTATATATTAATTTCTTTGGTATAAAAAACTGTGGTAGCTAGTAAGCAATTTAAATAATAATTCATAATAAAAACTATTTAGGTATCAATTTAGAAACTAATTATAATTTTTTTATTCTATTATAATTACCAATGATTTATAGATTATAAATTGATATCTAAATTAGTCATTAGAATGACTATTACTCACTAAAATTAGTTATTATTTAGATTTTTTTTAGTGGAAAAATAATAAATTTAAAGATATACATAAAATCTTATGAAACATGTATATTTGTTAAATTCTTCATCAACAATTTAACTTTAGTTGTTGCAATTTTTGAAAAAAAAAGTTTTCTCTTGTATTAAATGATTTGGGTTTTCTTTTACAACTATTTTTGATTAATATTCAAGGTTTGGAGTGTAGTACACTCCTAAATTCCATAACCTTCAAGAGGATATGTATATATATAAGGAATGTATTTAATATAATGTTTTTCTTTTTCCTCAAGCTCTCTTTCAATTTTATAACTATTTTGTATTCAAAAGAGAGGTGAGTAGATAAACCAAAGGAACATTCTAACAACCTATTTAGCTTGTGGAACCCAAGTCATGTATTTTTGTATTATATTATTGAAATGACTTTGTGGGACAAGTCTATGTTTATCCACAACCAAGGAACACACACATCACTTCAATTTTTAAATTTAGACGTGTTCTCAATAATTCGGAAACGAGGAGTTTGACACGGTCAATTATTTTCATTTATTTTATTTATATTAAAACGAATGTATAAACGAAAATTCAAAGTCAATTGTAATTAAACGCGAAGAATCACTTTTCCCAAATTTATTGTTTATTCTGATCTTTATTACTTTCTTTCACACCGCGTATATATCTACCCCAACAGCGTTATCAACCCGTTTCTGAACATTTCTGTTTATCCTCTTCTGTTCATAAACAACGTATGAAATGTCTGTCTTACCCATTTTGCAAACAAAAATGTTAAATCATCTCCTTGTAAATGATTAACATAATAAAAATTGCAGAATTCTATGTTTTATGAGTCCAGTTTGTATAAAATGAGGGCAATGCAATAATTATAATATTATAGTACAATAAATTTATCAAAGATATAATAATACTTAATATTACTAATACATTTTATGGTGGTTTTTAATAATGTTTTTGGTTATTAATTTTTTAACTAGCGCTGTTGAAATGTTGTTAATAGAATCGTCATAAAATTAAGGAATTTATCATATATTATGCATATAACGTTTTGAGTTGTTCTACTTTAATCAATATAAAAGAAATAAAAGTCTAATCCTTACAATTTCTTCCTTAGTACAATATTACATATGTTAGTCTTAAAAAAATATCACATTCTTTAAATATAAGATTTAAGCCCAATATGCGTAAAGAAAAAATGTCCACGTTTGAACTAATTATAGAATGTGTTATAATAGTTTACAAACATTACTTGTATTTTTATCTTGGGGCACAGATCTTGAAATTGCAAATACAACAATCCTAGGTGGCATCCAAATTCTCTGCAGTTATTTTTATTTGCAAAGAATCTTTTATACCGCTGGAAAGTAATTTTCTTTTACAGAAATGTATATTTAAAACAAAACAAAAAAAATCAAATTTAAACAAAACTAAACAATACTTTTGCCAATAAATTATAAATATAACTTAATTTTGTGCACAAACCTAGTATTTTTTTCATCTCTTGGGTTTTTTTTTACAATGATATAACTATGTGTGTAAAGTACGTGAGGAGAAGTGGATATGAAACTGTTTAATTTTAATATAATTAATTAATCAATTGATATATGGAGTAATTTTATAATATAGTGTCAGTAAATCTTTTTAATTATTTATAAAGTCAAAGCATATTTTTTATGAAATTTTCTTATAAAGTTGTAAAGTATTTAGGTAAATGATTTCTTGAGAATGATAAAAAGTACTATTTAAGAAAGAAAAGAACCTATACGTATATGTTTCTTCAACACAGTGAAATGTGGTAGAAGATATGAATAATATTTGAGAACACACACAAAAAATATTGGTTTGAGGTGAAAGGATAAAAGTTACATGTGCAATCAATGAGGAAGAGAAAGAATATGAAATAAAAACTAGTTTCAAATAAAAAAAACACAATTAGATTCTATACATCTATTTATAAAGGTAAAATTATATTTGGAAATAAGGTAAAAGAACAAAATCATCATTCTATAAATATGTGAAAAAGTGAAATTATACTTATATATAATAAGAGAAAAAAATGATTTTATAAGAGAAAGATAAAATTATCATTCTATATAATAAGTCCATAAATGAAAAAAAACACAACTAACATTCTTCACCGCATAGCCACCATAGGAACAGTATTAAAGACCTTGCACAAACAACCTTCACCGCAAATCAGTCGCCATCGCACTACTAGAGCACCATCACATAGCACTTGCAAATAACGCAGCATCACCGCTACATCAGACCTCCACCGCATCGCGCATGAGCCATTGCACCACAACAACAACCACCATACCTCCCTCCCAACGCACTCCATGGTAGCCAGATCTGCAAGCCACATCGCACGAACAAGATATGTAAACCACAAAGTATTTCTTCACGCACTTGTCGCAAACCGCGACTCATATAGATCAGATATCCATCGTGCACCACTCATTAAGCCATGCGAGCACCAACAACGACCTCCTCTGTAGATCCATGAGTACACTCTCCAAAAAATGCAAACTCCACTACAAATCAAAGTGACTCACAGTCCTTGCATCTCCATGAACCTAGTTGCAGATTCATTATGCCAACACAACGTTGATAGTGATCCTTCCATCAAATTCCTCATTACAACTTTAGCAAACAAAGATAATTCTCTAATACCAAGGAATTAATATTTTTTTATGTGAAAGATCAAAGTAAGCTGCAACCACAGAGCCTACTAAGAAAAAAATCCTACCAAACCATAGCTCTTGATACCACTTGTTGGGAAAAATGCATTATTAATTAAGAACATTAATGTCTTTACCCCCAAGAATCACTCTATTAACAAATAAATAATATAAAGACAAAGAATACAAGAATATAACGTGGAAACCCCAAAACCGAAGAAAAACCACGATCGTTGTCTAATGACAACTAGAGAATAGCACTATATGAACATTTTACAACATATAGACTACACTCTCATGTCCTTTGATCCCAAGTACACTCATACTCTCCAAAACAAGAATTAAACTCAAACCTCATAACACTCTACAATAAGAGTATAAGAAAAGTCATATACAAGCTTAAAGTGGGTTTGAATGAGGCAAGAAACACCATGGACTTAGAGTCCATTATATAGTCACTAATATCCACTCTTTTGTTTATCCTAGGAGATGTGAGACTTTACAAGATGCATATTTTCATCATACTTAATAGAGGGAAATAGATACACAAGGAACAAGAAAAGCATGACCTTTGACACTCCAAACTTGGCAATTTGTAGAAGAATTTTATAAATTTGAAAACACATAGAGGAGTTCCTTAGTTACAAATAGCTTCCTTATACCATTGTTTGGAAACTTTGAATAAATTAAAATTCACAAGAATTTTGTGAAAAACTTGTGAGCCCTTTTAGGAGTTTGTTACTATCTTTTAGAATTTTACCTTGAAGTCTTAATAGTTTAAGTGATGGCTCAATCTTTCAACTAGTTTACTTAAGTGGTGTGACTCCCATATCTTGATTTTTTTTACTATACAAGTAGAATTTACTTTTAAATTTACCAAAAAGGACAACTTTAAAAAAAATTATAAATTTGGGTAAGTCATTGTCAAATTGGCACGACTTCATTTCAAATAAGTAAAATTGACATGATTTTTTAATTAAAAGAGTGAAGTCGTACAAATATGATACAACTTTAGTTTAAATACACTAATGCATAAATCATGTCACGATGACAACTTATCGGAATTTATAATTTTTAAGAAGGTTGTCCTTTTTTATAAATTTGAGAGTAAATTACACAAATATAATAAAAATAAAATATCATATCTTCTCTATCTTTTAATTTTTTTTTGTACCAATTCTTATTTGTGCCTTAATTCAATTTTCATCTCAAACTTATACTGGATCATTACTTCGCTTTGAGTTTCATTCACTGTTGAATATATAAATTGGGAGTGAGAAACCACTTTGAATATAACATTCATTCATTTATACTTTAGGTTCCATTATTTGGTTTTCAAAGCAAATTCACTTATACTTTGAGGTTCGAGTACTTGGTTGTGAATAAACTTAGTTTAAATTAGTAAGAGAATCACTCAATGTCAAATATTTGTCAGTATTTTGGTCCATGTTTGATTTAGTCAGACATTTTTAGTGTTAAATCTTACTAATTGCATATTTCAGAATTAGTTTCAGCTCATTGTTGTTGGTCCTTTTGTTTTATGTTGGTTCTAGTGCCTTGATATTGATTTTGGTAGAATAAAATTGAACAAAATTGTTAGTGAAGGAGTATTATTTAACTTGATTAGGAGTTCAAATGTAATTTTTTATATAATTAATTAATTAATTGATATATACTGTGATGTTATAGTATGCCAATACTTAGTATGACCAATTTGATTCAAAAATTGTTTAACTATTTATTAGGAAGCAACTTATAGTGCTTTCATCAAATATGACATAAAGGAGAAACTGTATTTCGAAAATACAATTTTAAAAATATTTTATATATATATAAAAGAAAAATACTGTAAGAAAATGAATAAAATGGCTTCATATAAAAAAGTAATTATTAATGTATAATTTCACATGAAAAAAAAAAGAAAAAGTAATGTTTCAATAAAAAAGTATCTCAAAAGTATAGGAGAATATCATTTTAAATATTTTTTTACTTTCCCACTTAAAAATTATTTAAATAAAAATTTAATCATATAATTATATATATATATATATATATATATATAATATCCTATTTTAATACTTAAAAAAGTTTAAAATATTGATGAAAGGTGAATTCAATTGAGAAAGATAATAAGACAATATTACTGTTTTGATAATGCACGTGAAAAAGATTCATATTACGAAACACAAAAGTAATAATACAGGAGTTTAGTACTGGAAAGTCAAAGATACATAGGTCCACACAAATCTGCTATCATCAGTCAAGAATTGCTAGCTGTGGAGTAGTTGTCCAAACATTATTACTGAAGTTAAAATTGAGTTCATTAACTTTTTATATCATTAATTGATATATGAAGTATTGAAATGAATATAAAATATTTATTTTATATTCATTTCAATAATGTTTTTAATTATTCATGAAGTGATTTATTTCTAATTATCAGATAAAAAAATACGAAGATTTGTAAAGTATTTAGGTATATTTCTCAAGTTTGGGCAACTTTGTTTTACTTTTGAAGTTATATGTAAAATATTTCTTTAACACAACCAGATGTAGTATAAGAGTAAATTTATTTTATAAGAAAATGATTTGGATAATTTCTCCATTCTTCTTAGTTTCTGTTAATTTACAAAAAAAAATATAATTCTGAAAAAAAAATATAGTGAACATTTATGAAAAGGTTCATATAATTAAGTGTATCTTGATACTAATCTATTGTCCCAAAAACACAATAGATTAGGTTGTAGATATTTTATTAATATTTATATTTTTAAATGTTATAATAATAAAAATAACTGATTTAAAATATATTTAAATAGAAAATAAAATATAAAATTATTAAGAATAAAATATATCCCACTTCTTTTCTTGTTTACACTTATTTCATTTTAGTTGTAAAATTGTGATTAGGGAAGTGTGTTTGACAAATAGATTACATAAAAAAAATTATAAAAAATATTTCCAATGAGAAAGACAAATTTATCTTGTTATATTGTATGCAATACCCATAAACATAATAAAAAACATTTTCAAATGAGATAAATAAAAGATATTTTATATCATCTTCAAATGAGTTAAAATAAATTCTTATTTAAGAAAATACTTTTTACAATATAATCAAACACAATAAGAACTATCTAAAAGTAAATTATTTGTTTGAAAATTATATTTTCAGGACAATAGAATCTAACATTATTCTTTAAATTAATCAGTTTTAAGATATAATTGAGTACGAATCAAATAATTAAATTCAAATAATTATCTACTTAATTTTATACATGTATACATTAAATCACACAATCATAATCCGAAAATTACCAACTAATGGTTATTACTGATGATTTTACATTATAAGCTAAATATTCAGATACCATGATAAACAACATTAATTAACATTTTAGCATAGGCAACAGTTACAAGAACCCTATTGATGCACCAAATCAATTAAAAGACATAATTATGATAGAATATTTGTGGGTATAAAATATTTACGTCATAATTTAATATAAAAAAATATGTAAAGAGTACACATAATATATTTATTAAAAGTTTCAAATAATGAAAAATTAACAGCTTGCACACGAATTTATTACAAGGGCAATTTGGGAAGAAGGAAAATGAGGAAGAACTGGATGGATCACAGTGCCAGCGTAAGACCACCTAGATTGAAATATATCAACTGTGGTGTTTCTTTCTCTCTCCATAATAATAATAATAAAAAATTAAAAAAATTTGTGTCCAACTATTTTGCTTCTATTTTCTGACTCTGTAATCCGTTGTTTCTTTCCGACAGCATCCTTTGTTGAACAAACACTTTCCAAGTTGACAAAAAACAGAGGCACCCGAACCAAACGGAACCTGGGATACAAAATTCCCAACATATATATTTTTTTTAACCATAGCCTAATTAAGACCTATTTTCATTATTAATTATATTTTCTTTTTGGGGTCGGTTTAGATGTTAGAATCCGTAAAACTCCTACAAAATCTCACCAGCTTCGAACCTAACACACTTATCCCATATTTCATATTTATCTAGAAACTGGAAAGAAACAATCTTTTCACTGACCACAATTCTTTTCATTCTTTGCAACTTCCTTTCACAATTCAAGTTCACACCTGTATATTCTCGCTCCAGTTATTTCAGTACATATCCAAAGGTCTTGTTGGTTGTTGAGATAGCGAAGAAGAAGGTAAAACGACTATTTGAGATTTCATTGACTTGTTCTCTTTTCCTTTGAATTATCTTCTTCAAGATAAGACCCTTTGTTTCCATTTCATTAGCTTCCTCAGAAGATTGCGGGGACATTAGTTTTTGAAACCTGCTTTGATTTTCTTCTTCTCTCTCTGTTTTCCGTGTGTTATCCTTGTGTTCCTTGGATCAGTTTGATACTATTAAGGTAAATGCATGTTCTGTCCCGTGTTCTTGACTCTGCTGTTATTTGCTCAAGAAGGAATGTATGTGAATGAAAAGACGCTGCCATTGGTAATAACACACAAAAAATTGTAGTGCATTATGCAAAATTGTACAATAAATCTTCTATAATCCTGCTTGATAATTTAGCTTATCCTCATTAACTATTATTGGACTCTGCTTCGAATTACCTTATATGGTTTGTAGGGGAAAAAATTTTCATCCTTCATCTTTTATCCCTTCACCATTGCATTAATTCAGCATTTTTTTTTTCTTTTTCTTTTATTAATTTCACTCTTTATGCAGATGTTCTTTCCTGTTCTGATTTGTTTGGTTGTGACATACTTTTATTTCCATTTTAGAGCAATTGGGTGGATTTATTTCCTTTCCTAATTGAGAGAATAAATTGAGAGTTGAGTTTAATTGATATATATTTGAATGAAAGTGAAGAAATTGACACCTGCAAAACAGTGTTGTACCTAGCCGACCTAGAGTTAAATGCTTTCTAGTTCGCAATCTCTGTTTCTAGGTTTGTTATTCTGTGTTTCTGATTAAAATGTGCTTGTGTAGATTTGGGTGATCAAAGTAGATTCGAAGAGACTTTCATGAGATTAATTGCCTAATTGCCTGAGTCTCAAGATAAATTAAGGTAAATGTTTGGTTTATCTTATAAGCAGTTTAATCTTTTATAGCCTTTTGTTTTGCTCTGATGACTATGGATTTTTGGCTGAATCTGCTGAAAGTCTATTGTTGGACTGGACCCACTAAACCCACTTTTTTTATCTATGATTTTGGTCTTTTTTTTTTTTTTTTTTTTTTTTTTTAAAATAGATTTTTTTTTTTTTTTTTTTTTTTTTTTTAAAATTTAAAAAAAAATTTTTTTTTTTTTTTTTTTTTTTTTTTTTTTTTTTTTTTATGTAGCTTTTCCTAAATATATTTATTTGAAATTGTTTGGCAATATTACATTATAAAATTTTGCATAACCTAAGGATAAATGTTATCTGTAACTGTGCTTTGTGAATATCCTTGGGGTAAAGAATGAGTTATAGCATTGTGCACAACCTAAGGATAAATGTTTGAATATCTTCATTCTCACACTTATCTTAGGAAGTACAAGTTGAACAATCGTTGCACTTCAGCTATATAATTTGATTTCATTCACTGGACCCCTTTCTATTTTACAATTATCAATCACATTACTATTGTTTCATTTTTATAGTGTGAATTAAAGATACTTAAGAGCCAAGACGTTGCACTTGAGCTACCATTAGGTTGAACAAGGTTTAGAACATCTTTTTCTGAATTACTATAAAACTGCCTTTGTTAATCTATGGTGAATTTTATTTGATTGGAATTTGTTATTCTCAAAAAATGAAAGTTTCGTAGTCATAATTTCAGTTGTTTAACATGTCCCTACCAGACAAACTGTTGAAGACAGCTGCAAACCATAGTTAACTTTCGTGTATCCATACCCTTCACTTTTTTATGGCATTTGAAGGCTAATATTGTCATTAATACTGTAGCAGATTATCTGCTCTGTAATTTTCCCTTAGGATACATCATGTGGCATGGTTCGAGTGGGCTATATATAAATGTCACGCACAAACTTTGTTTCTGATGTATGTTTTTCATTTTGCTGCATTTTTTTATGGTTTGATTTTGGCTTTTAGAATTGAACATAGGGTTTCTAGAATTTTTTAAAATTACAAGTTTTCCTGACTTTGCATACTTGAGGGGTTGGTCTTGAGACTTCCCAATGACGTTGGACAGCTTCATGCTGATAGCTTCATGCTGATTCACAATGGTGGATACTGGTCATTGACTGGATCAGAACAGGATACCATAAGAACATTTTGATACTCTTGTTAATCTATAAGAGCAATAACGGGGATAGGAGTGTAGGCAGAAAAAAGAGAACATACTTGGGAGTAAATCTTTTTCAGTGCTTATGTAGGTAGTCAAATCGCCCAGTAGGTCTAAGAGCGGTCAGGTGCATACCCGTGGGCATGGATATCTAAGCATCATAGATTGGTTAGAGCTCTTATGGTTTAGTTAGTGCATAATAGACCAAGCACTGTCCCAAGGGACTGTGCACGGTTCAGTAAAGTCATCATACATGACGCATGGTGTTTGAATTTCCACAAAGATAATTTTATCTTGGAAACCTGCTTCCAGAGTTCCATTGGTGGATGTTATTTTGAGGTTTTCAGTAAGAATGTTGTGACTGAGTTATTTTGTTGGCATGTAAAGATGCATGCTATTATAGAGGATTATGAATTTCCATATTGATGCATGCTAATTTAATATAGATGTTTCGTTTACTTTGCTACTGCTTAGATGGTTTGATGGGTGATGTCTTTAATCTGAGTATACCCATTAAGTTAGTTGAAGAAACAATTTTATTTTAGTTTTTGCTTGATTCCTGTTCTTAGAGGATTTGCTAAACTAGAAAAGAGATTCATGATTTATCTACTTTTGCAGCAAGACCAGCAAAACTAGTGAAAGATTGTCAGATGAGTGCACCCTGTAACACAACAATTCTATATCCAAACAAGGGTGGCAACATTCATTGCTTTAAAGCCTTAACCCCATGTGCTCTCTTTGACATTCTTTCTCCTCCTTATTCATCAGAAGATGGGAGACACTGCTCATATTTCAGGAAGTCACCTAGGAAAGAACTTCCAGGTACTTCTCTTCCTTCTACTATCTTCTTCTCCCCTTCCCCCTCTTTCAATCTCGCAAGAATTTCTGAAGCATTTAGTTTCTTGCATGTGCTACTGTTAAAGGTGTTGACCTGGATCAGTCTTGTGGGGTAAAAGCATCTGAAGTGAGCTGGTTAGAAGAGATTCAAGCGCCAGAAAACCTGGTTGTTAGGAGAGGTGTGTACAGAGGCCCTACTATCAGACGATGAAGGATATAACTAATTTGTATTTATATAACTTTAGTCAGGCATGACTAGAAACTAAATATGATGGGGATATAAATTGCAGATGCTACATCTTCGGAATAATTAACCATCTCATCTGTATGGTTGGTAACTGTACATACTATGATAAACGGTGGCAGGGAATGTTGGTTAAACCTTATGTATCTTTGTTCTAACTTACCTTTTTTTGGATTAGAGGAATAGCATCAATACGAACTGTGCTCGAAGGCTCTAATTGATAGAATGGACCAACCTTTCTTTAGCCTGGGTGAAAAGATCCTATCAACTAAACCCTTTCACTAACAATGGATAAATAAATACTTCCTGGGAACTTGAGAATTAATGCACGATGATAGAACTAAGAACTAATAATGTCGTTGTCACCTGCTCATGTTATGATTTTAATCTTCATTATTTGATAAGATTGAAAATGAAGAGGTAAGGAGAATGAAATTAAGATCTTAGTTAATGAAAAATTAAAAAGAGGAGAGTCTGTCTCATTGCAAGTTAAAGTTATGCTACAAACTTCAGCTGAGAATTTGCAGTGATGACTATAAAACGAACCTTGTTAATAATGATATATATATATATATATATATATATATATATATATATATATATATATATATATATATATATATATATATATAT
>Ga0099822_1008007_pt1 | contig 13572 bp, 3 predicted proteins | sample CowpeawhiteBW_FD_76839 | JGI IMG/M metagenome (GOLD analysis project Ga0099822, IMG submission 76839) | Root nodule microbial communities of legume samples collected from California USA - Cow pea white BW | ecosystem: Host-associated > Plants > Roots > Nodule | place: USA: California | collected... | reverse complement strand
TAAAAAAAAATATATTTTTTTTTTTATTTAAATATTAAATATATATATATATATATATATATATATATATATATATATATATATATATATATATATATATTATCCTCTAATCCGATAGCATTACAATTTGCAAGCCATTAACTGAATAATTTGAATAAAATACTGCATTTTGAGTTTTGTATATAAAATATATATAATTAAAATTAATATAATTTTCCATTGATAAAGATACTCCTCCTATCTTTTCTAAAACATGATGAGAATGTAAAGTTCATTTATACTAATTTCTGTAAAATAAAAATTAAACATCAAAATACTAAAAGGATAACTGAAAATAAAATAAGCCCTTACAACCTAATAATGAAAAGATAATTGACCCTTGTTTTTTTGCCAAAAGGGTCGCTGAACATTTACATATAAATCTACTCTTTCGTTACATATTCACAGGCTTAAAGCACTGTGATGTTATGATCAATGGTATATTATAGTTGTTTGCAAAATTCTGAAGCTAGCATGCGCATCTTCATCTTCACAAATGGCAATTGCGATCTCATTTTGCAGATGCCTGTTGTTCCACGTCTTGTGTGCCTTTTGGCATATGTTCCCTACTCTTTCCCCACAACACGCTGTACAGTCCAAGAATCAACACGAATCCTCCAAGAACACTGATCAAACCAATCATTCCATTAATATCAATCGTGGTTTTGGTATAAAGAAAACCAACTTTCTCACCTTTTTAGATTATTGATTATATTCCACCACAAAAAACAACACATGCCAAAGTCTTTTGTGCATGTGCATCAAAACTTAATGCATCAATCAAAATTTATACCTTCCCAAACTGATAATCTCTCCAAAGATAGTTGCAGAGGCCAAAATTGTAATGATAAGAGCCAGTGGTGTTGACATGGCTAGAAACACAGGTCCTTTTTTCTCTATCACCCATGTTTGTAAGTAATATGTCACACCCGTCACCATAATTCCCTGGCATATCACAAATTCAGTGCGATGAGTCATACAATATGTGTAGAGATAAAACTGCATTAACCAAATTAATCATGAAGATTAAGAGAATTACACAGTATATTACTGCCACGAGTCTGATATTCCAACCCAACTTCCATTGCTCAAAGTCCCTTTCTACGGCCAAGGCAATGACCAAAGACTGAATTGAGCTTAAGAAACACTGAATAGTTGTGAAGAGTAGCTTTGAAGGGTACCCTTTTATGATAAAAGCCTGCATATATATGAATAAGATATATATAAATATATATTAAGTAATTAAGAATTATGTGTTGTTCATCACTGAATATAAAAGTATTAAGATTACCTGCAGTACAAGCCATAGCCCGAAAAAAGTGTTGGAGAGGAGCATGATGAAACAACCCTTTATCCATGCACCCGATTGAGCATGACCTTGATGTTGTAGGCCTTTGTGATAATCCAAAAGGTGAAAATGACTTAAGAATTTTAAGGAAGGACCTTTGTAAAAGGCAAGGGTTGCTGCACCACCCAAACATGCCACAATGCCTATGGACTTAGCAATCCCTGAGGTGGTCTTTATTTTCAGACTCTCAATCCTGAAATGCAAAATTCACTTCTTCATTAACACCATGCTATCCACAAAGACCAAGGATTTTATTACGAGGTATCACTGTCGCACATGATCTTTTGTTATTGCATGAAAGTCTTAAATTCCTGTGAACATAGTGTGTTGCTTCGTGAAATCTCAGAACCGCAATTGCAATACAAAAGCGAGTCCCACTCTCTCTAAAAACGGGATATTTTTCTCTTTCCAAGGAATAATTACTTAATCTAGAAGAAAAGGAAAAGAACAATCATCATTAAAATAAATATGTGTAGCAGACCATGTTTTAAAACTTTAGTTTTCACTCTAACATCTTATTTTTCCTCGTAAAGCAAATCTCTCAATTAATTAAACTAAATATGAGCATGTAAATTTAGACACGGAAACCTATAATTCTAATCACTGCTGGAAACCAAAAGATACCAAACACACTCCAAAAGTTGAAAAAGAAATGGTGTTACCTAGTAAGTACTTTGACTTTGCCACAACATCTAACAGAACATGTCTTTTCACAAAAAAGAAAAAGTATCTAAGCATAGACGAAACGAGATATAAGTTTAGGGGGGCTAAATATAAAACTTAAAACTTGGAGTTGATTTAAAAAGCATACAACATTAAATTTTAATTAAATGTTTATAAACTTGTGTTAATATATAGAAGAGTGAGAAAACTATTATATAAAAAAAAAAAGATAACTATTCATGCAAGCAATTTTTGTATTTAAACTATATTCGAAGTGAGCAAAACTTATGAACCTCTTCTTCAATTATACAGGATATAAAAGATGCTTCAATCCATCTTATTGGTTTGATGAAAGTTAAAATTGGAATACCCTTTCAACCTCCATGTGTAGAATCAAAAATATCTCACCAATTTCTTCTTAAATATAGCATCCATTAGTGATGAATCTCGAAGTCAAACTTTGTCATTGGTCATGACTAACCTTTCTAATACAGTTACTTTTAAAATTTTCAGAACAACTATTTGAATCCTATAACCTAAGACATGTAGGATTTAGTTTGGTTATTATAGGATCTTAGCAATTAGGTACACAACGCTAAAGGCCAACTCAACCTTCTGATGATACCTACGCACAAACCATAGAAACATTATTAATGCCAAAAAAAAATGAAATATAGCAGGTAAGGGGAATGACTCCAGAGATTTACAGGTTAAAATATAGATGGAATCTGAAATCTGATATGTCTTCTTTTTCAGTGCTTTATCTTTATCTTTTTCTGCTTTTGACGTCAATCGTCAAGCAGGTACCTTCATATGTATTTAAAGTATATACTTGTCAAGTTCTCTTTGTCGTCCAAATGCTACATATCCACTATGATCGCTCACATGAGCACATGCGCTAAATTAATCGATTCACGCTTTCACCACAGAAGAGGAATATGAGTAATCAATTAAAATATTAGGTGCGCTCCGAGTGTAATTCATGCAGATGCAATAAAATCTCAGAACCGGAATCTAAACCACCTTTAAAAGATCACTAGTGGTTGAACAGTGGCCATAATTTTGATTAAGTTTTGTTATTTCTTTGAATTGTTTGGGACCAAGATGTGCTCCAAGTTAGATTTGACTTAAAAGGTGGAAATAGTTAACCATGAATTGAACAAAATGCAAAGCAATATCATGGGTCCAGCATGATCTGATGTAGAACTTTACCTTAGTAGGAGTGCCAAGAAGAAGGTGATAGCTGGAAGACAGTTTGTGGTAGCAGCAGCTAAAGTTGCTGAGGTGTAAATAAGCCCGATACCATATACGTCCAAGCTTAAAGTGATCCTGAAATTTAGGATCACCAACACAACTTTAGTGAAGGGAAAAAGCAAAAGGAAAACGAAAATTTGTGTAGTTCCAGGTATAGTTTGAATCATATACATATAATTAAGATCATGTGAACTTGTAAAGTACAAACTTCAAAGTTCTAAGGTTTCCTACTTTAATGTATTATGTGAATGAATTCAATATTTTGACATACCCAAAGAAAGAAAGGAAGAAAATCTTGCAGAAGGTGGAAAAGGGCATAGGAGGTGCTGTTTTCCTACAGAGAAAATGGGTTGAGTTAGAAACTGAGATTATAATGTGAAAGAAGTTGAGTACATGAAAGAGATGATAGGTGACATTTGTACATACCATTCGAAGAAGAAAGTGAAAGGGGTCAAAAAGATGGTTGCTATGGCCTGTCTATAGAAGACGAAGATGAAATTGTTCATGCCATGATCGAATGCAGCTTTTGAGAGAAGAAACATGGCAGCATAAATGGCTTGTATAAGAATCACAACCAAATATGGATTGTTTCCTTTCATTTTGTTTCTTCTTTTTTTGTGTATGGCTTTGAGTGAGAGTGTGAGATATAATGAAGTGGTGGTGAGTGTTTCAAACCAACACAAACGTGTATATATATATACACACACAGTATCAAAGCTTTGCCTTTTAAGCACAAATAATGAAAGGCATTGCTTGAACGAATGAAAAGGATGTTACCTCTTCTACGCGGACGTGTGTGAGGAAGATGATATGCTGCTTTATCCTTGGGACCACCTTTTTTCTTTATAAGTATTATACTAGAAGATTGCACAACACTTATTTGTTGCAATCAAAAGGAGAAACTAGCTAGTCAAATTAAATTCAAATTTAAATTTTGAGAATGGAAAATATATGATGAAAAGGAAGATTCTGTTTAAAATAGTTCATTAATTAGTTTTTGGTAAAGACTATTTGTCCTCACATTTAATATATGATTATGAAATAAAGCTAATTTTCTATATAATTTCCATGCATTATTCATAGGAACCTTCATGTTTGTTGCCTTTGGCTAATTGTTCGAATATGTTAATGAGGGACCTTCTTTGTTTTCATCACGTGCCTTTTTAAATTTTTTAATTAAAAAACCTGTTTTTTGTGCTTGTGTTAGGGTTAAGGAAAGGAAAAGAGTGAAAGTAACAAAGTTATATTTCATACTTTTTTGCACCACAGAAATTTATATCCTTATCTCTTCACAAAAAGAGGACTGGTGGGGAACTTACATTTTGAAGATTTGTTCGATTAAATACAAAACCACCACTCTTTGGAAGAGTAAACAAGAAATGGAACCTCTCAATATGTATCGTATACAGTTCTTTTAAAATAATATTAAATACTCGTGAATCTTATAAAAGTTAATTTGTCATGTTTTATTTGATTTCCATTTCCAGATGATATATTAAACAATGATTTTATGAGAATCAGAAAAAGTTTTAGCATTTAATCAGAATATATACTAACAAAGATTTTGTAATCTTAATTTTCATTCATAGATGGACATATATACACAATTTAAAAAATAGTGAATTTTATAATAATATTTGAAAATAATAGTAACTATTCTTTTTATATTTATGGTAAAAACTATCTTTTATAGTTTACATTTGATTTAGCTTTTAAAACTATCTGACATGTTAAATTAAATTTGTCATAAAAAAGTACCTTAATATTGTATAGATTTTTTGCATTCTCATCCAATAGCAAATAATCCTATTTTATAAAAAAAAAATTGGTAATAGTTATTATCCACAAATAGTTTTGAAATTCTTCAAAAAGTACTTTCTATATTTAATACGAATAGAATTAAATGACTAGATTGTTAAAATTTAATACCACCAGATGTACATGCATTTTATTTCCTTAACCTTTTACATGCAATTTAATTATTATTTTTCTTTTGAAAAAAATATAAATTTCTATTTAGAAAAAAAATATAAAATAACATTTAAAATTATAGAAATATAAAAATTTTTTTTAGGAAAAAATAGAAATTTTTTATATTTTGTTATAGAAAATTATATAAAAATATCAAATTAAAGATATAAAAAAAATATCAAATTTTTAATTGAAATTTATGAAACTTTTAAAATAGAAAAAGTGTATAACAAAATATAAAAAAGTTCATATTTTTTTTCTAAATAAAAATTTTTCCAAAACAAAATTTCTATATTTCTATAATTTTAAATATTATTTTATATATATTTTCAAAAATTTATATTCTTATTGTAAAATGCATGGGTCTAGTGATAATAATAAAGATATAAAAGAGTCTACTTTTAAGTAACATGACTTTGTTTATACATCATATAATTCGTTCTTTTGGAAACCGAATTCTCACTTTCAATATATATGATTATTCTGCATCGAAAAATTATTCGAAATTTGGTTTTCCAGAACCAAATTTTAAGTTAAATTTTTAAATATTTTGTTGTTGTTGTTTAAATTATTTTAAAAAAAGAAAAAAAATTACAATACTCAAATTTCTTAAAATTAAAAAAGAAAATTAATAATTTTTCTATATTTAAATAAAATTTATTGCTATATTTAAATATATTGTGTTAAAGAGTCTGATACATGAAAAAATTCTATTATTTCATTCAGCAACTATTTGTATGTATTAAAATTTATTGATTAACATTAAATTAAAATATATTATTAAAAACACATCATGAGTATTAAGTATTGTAATTTAAAACAAAATATTTTTTTTTAAATTAAACAAATATTGATTATATACACAAGTACAAATAGTTTATTTAAATGATTGATGCGAGATTCTAGAAAATCATAATAATTGGAAAACAAATAAATGAGGTTAAATAAATATTTTAAATAAAAGATAAAAAAGTATAACAATTATTTAATTAAAAAGATAGCAGATATGGTTAGATATTATGAAATATCCTTAAATATTGTTATATGTGATCATATGTTTTTAGGAAAAGTTAGAGATTATGAGGTGTTATTAGATATTAAGAGATATTTTTATTGTTATAGATATTAATAAGTGGTACTTAATAATTTTAAAAGGATTTATTTAAAAAATTATTTTAAAAGATATAATGGTTTATTAATTATTTATTTTATTTAAAAGATTATGAGAGATATAATGGATTATTAATTTAGAAGATTTTCTAATAAATAAATGATTTGCTAAATAATTATTAATATAATATTAAAGATATCAAAATAGGTTCTAATTCATGAGTAATTCGGATTAGGTTCAAAAAATTTCATTTTTTCTCAAAAGTGGATTGAACTGAACTTGATTCACTTAACCCACAGGTTAAATGAGTTTGAGCTGCAACCTACTATTAACAACACTATTAATTTCTTTTATAATTTTTAAAAAATTAATTATAATTATTACTGCTTCTAATTGTATAGTTTCATAATTTGATATTTTTAATACTATAATGTTGCACAATAATATTTGAATAATTTGAATGTTTAATTTATTTGTTTGTCAAGTTATATAAGTTAATACTTTAATTTTTAACTATTATTTTTATAATAATATTTCGAGAAGCAAGTGAACATTTTGATTCCACTGTTATAAAGGATAAATCAAGTAAATTCACTCACATGATAATGCAATAAATATATAAAATAAATTACAAACAAAAATTGTAAATGAGAAACCTACTAATTTACAAACTCGTGGTGGATCGGATCGGGCTACGTAATTTTTGAGTCATCAAGAAGTGAGCTGGGTTGAACTGACTTTTTTCTAACTTAACCCGTAGTGAACCAACCTGTATGAGCCAGGTTGATTCAGGTTGACACCTCTCATTAACATATTCTCTTAAAAGATAAAAGTCATTATTTTAATATTAGTGAGTTATATATGATGATTATTCCTTAAATAAATTTATTAAAAAGATAAAAAAATTTATGTGCACAATTATTATTATTATTTGCAAGAGTTTAAAAGGATTATATATCTTTTAGAAAATTATCAAAGTGATATCGAGAATATATTTATTATGAAAATTGTTATTATAAGAAAAGGTTGACTGTCAAAGAAAGGTTTCGTAAGAAACTAAGGTAAATATTGATGTATAATATGAATATTTTATATAATTCTTTAAAGATAAAAGATTTGATAATATAAGAATAATAATTTTTTAAAAATTATAGTGTGCATGAGAATTATCTTTTAAGATAATTAATATTTTTAACTCATACTCTTAATACTTTTTATCATTATAACATATTTTATTCCTGACTTAACAATTAAAAAGTCTTATGCATATAGGTCTCTTCTCTAATTGTATTTAGTAACAAGCCTACCTCCAAGAATAACAATTCCATCTCAAAAGCTCTTTGACAAATTTTGATAAAAACAGTTAAAAATAATAAAATTCTAGAATTTCACAACTCAAGAAATATTTGGAGATTTATAAAGTAAAATTAAACTTACCCCATTTTAAATTTCAATCGGGTACATGTGTTTTTTACCTTGTTATTTTGTATTATAAAGTGTAATATCATGATAAAAAAATAAAAAATAGAGTCATATTTAGAGAGAGAAAAGAAAGAAAAATGTATGTACTTATATTTTTATTTTGAAGAAACAAAAATAGTTAAATATGTTTTTGATTCCTTAACTTGAATTTTGGAATTTGTCTATTTTGAAACTTTAGATCAATTTAGTTTTTTATCTTTTAAAATATATGAATTTAGTCCTTTTAATCAAATTTAGTTAAGTTAATTTGACATTTCAAACGTGTTTCATAATAGTATTTGACTTAACATTAAAGCAAAAATATGTCAAACCGTATAAACAACTCAAATACAATCTTGAAATGCGTATGAAATATCAAATAAACCTAATAAAATTTGATTAAAATGACTAAATCCACGTATTTTGAAGGATGAAAGACTAAATTGATCTAAAATTTTGAAATGGACTAATTTCAAAATTCATTGAAAGTTAAAGGACAAAAAACATATTTAACCCAAACAAAAATACATAATTCTTTGAAATAGGTATGTATCAAGTTTCACAATCATGTTTTGCTAATGTATTTTGGACAAAATCAGAAATAATTTATATTATAATTTAATACTATCATAAATTTTATTCACTTATGAAAGAGCACGTATTTATAATCTTTATCTAAATCTTCTCACACTTCCATTTTATATCTCCACCACATATTTCAACCTTCCTTTATCATTTGCTGCATACTTTCTCGATGGTCTGATATTAGAGTTTGTTCAACATAAAGAAAAAAAACAACTTTGAAAGTTCAATGGATTTCCTCGAACTTCCACAACCGACCATTAATTAAACCTTTTTATTGAAATATTTAATATAGTTAAATATATTCAATGTAAACTATAACATGTTAATAAAATTAAAACAACTTCATTTAGTTAATTCACATATCGATGATAATATCGATCATTTTTTAATAATTATTTCATAAATAGAAATATTTTATTAATCTTGGATTAATTTCTATAGTTTTTGAATTTATAAAAAAAGAGAGGATAATTTATAAATATCACTCTAGATGAAGACGCAGCCTTTTTTACACACCACATGCGACTGCGAAGACAAGTTTAAAATATGTTTCCAACTTGCCATCAGAGACGGCTTCTTCTTTTCCTTAGTTTAGTATCCATTAAATGTTTTTTCTCTTTTTCATTGATTACGATTTATGACATATCTTTCCGACCAAAAGTAAAGCAAACATAATGAAAAATAATTATAGAAAAGAAAAAAAGCTAATAGATGCTGATACGTCAAGAAGAGCTAACTATATCTTCTAAATTCAAGAATTACCATTTATTACATCTTCTTCCCTAAACAAAAACAATCCTAAATAGTTATACAAAATCCATTTACATTTTATTTTAACTAAAAAACACTGTAACTTAGAAACCCTGCCATTTTTGCATTTTTTTTTTTTGTATAAATGCTACTACTCTACACTAAGTGATTGGAGGGACTGTAATGGTAACAGAAAATAAGAGAAAATATGCACTTTGTAAAACAAATATTACATTTACACAAAAAAAAGAGCCTACAATAGATTTTTTTAATTTGTTTTTTACGTTATTCTTATATTATTTAAAAATATTCATGATCAATGATAATATTGACGCTAAGTTAGTGTCTGAATGACATTAATATTGATTTAAATATATGAATCATATTAAATAAAAAATAAATAAAGAAAAAAAATTAAATCGTTGTTATAAATATATAAATAATATTAAACCTATGTAAATTGTGAGATTAAAAAATACGTCACACAAAATTTAAGAGTAAAATAGTAAATTATATTGGCAAAAATAAAAATTGAAAATCTTATATTTTATGCAACATGGGAAAACTTAAAAGAGAAAATAGTATAGAATTTCAAAATAATATCTTACAAAAATTGTCTACATACAGTGAACGTACTCAACTCCTTTTTTCTTTTTGTACATTATTTTTGTTTTATTCAAGTAGATTTCAGACACATTTTTCATTTTGTTCTTTATATACTAAGCTCATCATTATTAAATTTTTATAAAAATTCTACTTAAGGTGTAGGTAGTCCCCATCCTATGTGTAAGTGCTTTCTAATCAATGGTGACCATTTAAAGCCACAATTTATGCTGCAGAATGTCTTTATCATTTTCAGACATAAAATATAATAAATAGAAAAACACGATTAATAACAAATGACCATTTGCTTTTGGGAATAGGATAAAAAAAACAGTTTTAAAGGGAATCATAATTGAAAAAAAAATGTAAATTAAAAATATTTAAATTATTCAATTAACCATTCTGTCTATAAACCCAAATTTTTGGATATGTTCGATCTTTCATTTATTATCAGGTTAGATGATATAAAGATTAAATTGAGAATCAGAAAATAATACCTGACTTAACAATAACACGTGTCACTATAACTGTTATATTAGACTGTCATTGTCATTGTTACGTAGTATAACGTCAATCAACAACGTTTTAATTTAAAAAAGATAAAGTAAAATTAAAATTAATCAAAAAAATAAAATAAAATCACGAACGGTCCCAGATGAGATAGTTGTTGCTAGCTGCTCCAATAACGAATCATTGGTTTAATTGAATAACTAAAAAAAAAAATAGATAGACCTTTCTTTCTCTTCGTCTCAGGTCGATGGATCTTCTCACTTGAAAGATCCCCTATATCGATAATACACCTTCCAGTTGACTGAGCTTAATTCGAATTGTTTTGTTCCGAAGCAAAGAGATCCACGAGGCGATTTGTCCTATTCAGATATTCACAACCAAGAAGTATTGAATTTTATTTTTGTTTTCGGATAGGCCCTGAAAGGAGAAGAAAGGTTGGAATGCCGTTACACTTCTTTAACCTCGTTGGTAGAGTATTAACAGAAAAAAACCAAATTAATATATATTTTTTTTAAAAATGGTGACCAAAAACATAATTTAACCTTTAATTTAATAGAATGAGTGGATATTCAGTTCATTTACTGAAATCAAAATTTGTTATCATAAAGAAATGAACTATTTAATCCTCAACTAACTAATGAATTTAAGTGCACATATTCACACCATCCATACCATGTTCTTATCATTTATCTTTGGAGAATGTTAAACAGTGCCTTTAAAGTGTAATTAATGAATATTAAATTTTGTAAAAGTTCATAAATAACTGAAATATTAAATGAATCATAACTTTAGTAATTATCAATTCACTTTTACTTTATTTAGACGACAAAAATATTCATTTGTGTTATATATTTATAATTGATAATTTATTTAATAAAAAAATTAAAAACTAATATAATTATATTTTAATATTATTAAAAATTAAAATATAACTAAATATAAAAAGAAATTAATAAAAAAGAAATAGTGTTTTTTTAATATAGAGAGTATTATGTTAATTATTTTTTATTAAAAAATAAATAATATTTTATTTTCTATTAATTTAAACTTTTTATGTTTAATTATATTTTAATTTTTAACAATATTAAAATATAATTATATTATTATTTAATTACCTTTTTTTATAACAAATAAATTATCAATTATAAATATATAACATTTATGAGTATTTTGTACTTTAAATAAAGTAAAAATATATAAATAATTATTTAAGTGAAAATTCATTTAATATTTTAATTATCTATAAACTTTTACGAAATTCAATATTTATTAATTATAACTTAAATAGTATCTTAAAGACATTGATTAACATTACCTTTTATGTATTTTGTTCTCGTTTCGTTTCTATGTGAATTTTCGATATATCTAAATTTCAATTTGTTTATACATTACACAAATTGTAAAAGTATTAAAACTTTTGTGTGTTTCGACATTGTGTGATTATACAAACGTGTTGTAAACATATTAAATAGTCTATTACATGTTTTCAATTATCTATAAACCCTTACAAATATAATATTCATTAATTATACCTTAAACAATATTGTAAGAACACTTATTATCATAACTCTTTATGGTTTTTTTGTTCTCCAATGTCAATTTTTGATATATCTGAACTCCAATTTGTTTATACATTACACGTAATGTAAAAATATTAAAACTTTTATGTGTTTCGATATTGTGTGATTATACAATCGTATTTGTAGACATATTAAAATAGTCTTTATATGTTTTAAATTACTGTAAAAAATAAATATTAAAACTTTTTGTGTCAATATTATGAATTTCAGTAAAAAAATTCTGCTTCAATTTTTTTTATTATTTGTTAGACAAACCTAAAAAGTCATTAGCATCCCTGAATCTAGTTTATAAAGGTTAAAAATATAAAAAAAGTATTTATTATATTAAAAAACAAAAATAGTCTAATATTATTTAATTTTAAAATAATTGAAAATTTGATTGGTGTACTAAATGGTCTCAATCAACATTTTAGTGCACTTATTGTTAGCATAATTCTTGACATAACTCTCTCTCTCTCTCTATGTATATATATCACGAGTTTCTCATTTAGGATATTTTCTATTTAAGAGACATAATGCATGTGGTTGAGTTTTGATAATTAAGGTTGGATATGGATGAAATGTGATGCCACCAAAATTTGCCCTCAAGTTTTACGTTGCATGATCAATCATAAGTGGAGAAGAATACGACACTACAAACTCTATGTTCTCGTCCTTCGCAAATAATTTATAAACAACTTCTCACAAACACAATGTTTTAAATGTGAAAAAAGTGGAACGTAGTAATTTGCAGCAAAAGCAAAATCAATATACTACTTATCAACCACTCTTGTTTATTTTTTTTTGAAACGATTTGAAGAATACATAAGCATCACGTTGACCACATTTGGAAAACCAAAAAAAAAAAAAAAGTTCCCCTTTATATGAGTGATCTGTGTACTTCACACCAAACAACTGTTAACAAATATATCAAAATAAGTGAAGAAGGTGCGAAGAAGGTACGAAAATGTGTCCAATATTGTGCCACCTCAAAGGACCATGCTTTTTTATTTTTTTCACGAAAGCTATTTCTCGATTAAAAGTTCTTTCTTCATATATAAAATCTCAACATACACATGCATATGAAGGAAAGGAGAAAACTCCAATCATTGATTAATTAAATTTTAGTTCCTCGTGCATGAAAAATCTCACATTTTTCCCTAACAACCACAGCCATTATAAGAAAAGTAATTAGTCAATTAATCTATTCAATTTGATAATTCCCATAAATCATAATTAACATGATTCTATCTATTACATAAAGTCCTCTTCATATGCATGTTAACTTCCACCAATCATGTTTTTCAAATAAGTGGTGTTGAGGACCAAACCCGTCAAAAACTCTGCGCGTAAAGTTTTATGTCGTTAGTTTCGTCTCTTTCGTTTATTATTTTTTTCTCTCTTTTTTTCTTTTAACAAAAAGATACACGGAATCCAAAAATAAACTCGTTGCAAATGAATATTCTTTCCAATTATGAACAAAACAAGTCTAACGTTAGTGAGTAAAGTCATTCATGCTGCAAAAAGAGATAAACACGGTTGGAACTTGAAATTAATCGATTATTCGCACATGTGCAAAAACAAATTCTCCTCCACTCAGTTTTTTTTTTTTTTTTTTTAATTAAAATTATTTTACAAATTTTATTATATTTTTTAAAACAAAATAAATTTTTAAAAAATTATAATTAAATATATTTTTTTTAAATTTAAATAATTTT
>Ga0099822_1007999_pt1 | contig 13578 bp, 3 predicted proteins | sample CowpeawhiteBW_FD_76839 | JGI IMG/M metagenome (GOLD analysis project Ga0099822, IMG submission 76839) | Root nodule microbial communities of legume samples collected from California USA - Cow pea white BW | ecosystem: Host-associated > Plants > Roots > Nodule | place: USA: California | collected... | reverse complement strand
CAAAAATTAATAAAAAATTAAATATTAAAAAATAAAAATTTAAAAATTAAATTAATCATATATAAAATTTTACTCTTTTTTTTTTTTTTTTCTTTTATCTTACTTGATCTCCAAATGTAACAATATGACTGAACTCTTACTTTATATATATCATTAATATTAATAAGTAAAATTGATTTCATAGATACCTTTTGTGCATTTTGTTTCTAGTCCTACACATTTAAAAGAGGAGATATAAAAGAAAATAAATAAAATAACTAATGAATCATGTAATAAAGGTAAAAATATAATTGTATATAAATTGTTGTAAAAAAAAGTTATTTAATATATTTTGTATAATGATCGGGGTTAAATAAACTAAATTAATAATTTTAAAAGATAATCAAATTTCTTTATAATTTAGATATCATGAAGTGTCTAGAATTATAGTGGTGTTATAACATAATTACATAAAAAATGTGTAGTTTGTAAGTCCAATTTCTATAATGAGTTTTATATGTTGTTTTCTGCTGAGTATTAAAAATATACTATTCTGGTACTTTAAAAATAATTTTAATACATTTTAAAAGTTTAAAATTAATGATAATCAATGTATTTTGAAAACACAGAAGAGGAACAACAAAAAATAACCAGTAAAAAATCCAAACTTGTAAATTTTAAGACAAAAAGGAAAATAAAAACATAATGTTTAAACATTTAACAACTATAATAAATTTGTATACAAGGTAACTAGGAAGATTGTTTCTATTTATGAAACGAAGAGTCTTTCAAATTTTACTACATTAAATAGTGGAAGTGCATGTTATTTTCTTTTTTTCATAATAAATAATCTTCTAATCTATAATATTAAATACTAAAAGTAAGATTTAAGAAAGTTTTAAGTTATTTATAAAACTGAGCATTTTTATTTAATTTTATTACATTTTTATGATAAGTATTTAAAATTTGTATATTTTTTATTTAAGTTTTTGTCATTTAATTTGTTTATTAATTGGAATAATGTTATTGTTACATCTTATTTTTTATCGAAAATTTAAATTTGAGTATAATTTTTCAAGTTGAGTAGAAATAAGTAAATTAAACATCACATAAAAAAAGAAAACTCATAAATTTATTGTCGATTTTGACTTGAAAGCTCTATCTGTTCTCATGTAAGTTGAATTATGTGTTATATATCCCAAGTGAATCCCGGTTCAAATATCCATCAGTTATATTGTGTTCTTATCCAAAGATGAATTTTGGGAAGAGTGAGTTAATGGATTTGATATATTTGAAGGTTAAATTTATATTGTTTCTTTTAAAAAATTTAAAAATAAAAGTGGATAAGGTAAAGTTAATGAAAGATTTTGAAAGATGTGATAGATGTGATAGAATAAAAATGTTTAAATAGATTAAAATGCAAGATTATTATTTTATTCTTATAGTTAAAATTAATATATTTTTATTTTTATTTATTTATTATTATTATTATTATTATTATTATATTATATATACTCAATGGTCAAACACATTCAATATCCAATTGTCAAACACTTCCGAAGGTTGAAAGACCCCAGAACCAATTCCCGCACCTTCACATATTCAGACAACCCCACCTCACATTCTATGCACTTGCTGAACCACCTTCATGCAGCCTTGCCATCTACATGCATAACCGGTTCCCTCACGCATATGGAAGTATGCAAAATCAGCTTGTAACCGATTCCTTGATTCTCGTTAATATAATAAAAGTAATGTCTTAAAAAGTCTCACATCATCTATGATAAGATAGGGAGTGTGTGATAGTAACTATATAATAGACTATAAGTCCATGGTATTTCTTACCCTAGTTAAAAGCATTTAAAGTTTGTAATTAACTTTTCTTATATTCTTGTAGTTGAGTGTTCTGAAATTTGGGTTAAATTATTGTTTTGGAGATAGTGGATGTACTTGAATTCAAAGGATATGGGAGAGTGATCTATGTGTTGTACATATTTTTACATAGTGTTATTCTTTGGTTGTCATTAAACAACGACGGTAGTTTTTCTCCATATTTGAATTTGGAATTTTCACGTATATTGTTGTATATTTATTTCTATGTTAGTATTGTGATTCTCAGAAGTAGAGACTGTGCATTTTCTTCAACACTCATCCAAGGACGGTTCAAGGGCTTGGAAGGCCAAAAACAAACTTAATAATAAGGTCTTTCATTTAAAATTTACTTTTCAAGTTTTTTATGTAAAAATTATTTATTAAATTGTCAAAATTAATTATATTTATCATTTCTTTTTTTTTAATAAATAATAAGGTTAATTTATTTAACCTTTTTATATATTTTTAATTGTTATCATTCTCAAACTCAAACCAACTACTTCTTTTCTATTATTGTTTTCATCTATATTTATATTGTTATTTTTTGTTCATTCAAAGAGCACAACATCATTATGTAATTCATTTTTTCTTATCTATTTTTATAAATTTATTCATAGCTCCTTTTTGCGATGAAATTAAAGTCTTGCCTTTTTTCTTCTTATGTATTTTTTATCTTTATTCAAATTCTCTAGTTGACATATCTATATTTTTATATAAAATAAATATTATAATATATTAAAGATTACTAAAAATAAGTATATAAAAAGAATGAGTTAAAACAACAAAATCTGAGTCTAGTTGTCAAGAAAGTAAGCTTAATATTGTAGTATATTGAAATATCAAGTCTTAACTATTTCATAAAACTGTAAAATTTATTTTGAGATCAATCATTAATAAAAAAAATTATTGTACTTTTCAGCTAGAACACTAAACCCTAATCTCTAAACAAAACCAAGCAATAGAAACACATTTTTAATCCTAACACAAATCCAATAAATAGAATAAAAACAACATCAACGAAAAATATATTAACCAATAACGAGAATTAAAATATTAGTACACACAAACAGTATGAGATTAAAGGAATGAAGTATGTCAAAACTCTAAAAAGAAGAACTCTATAATAGAATAAAACAAAGAGAGACCAAGAGTTGAATAAGTATAAGAGGAGTGTCAGACAGAGACAGAAAAGAAGAAAATAAAATCAAAATTAAGATCATATAAAGATAAAAGAAGAAGATAGAATCCAAATTAAAATCACAAAGAGACAGAAAAAATAAGTAGAATCCCAATTAAAGTAAAAAAAAAAAAGTATAAAAAAAATAAAACCAAAATTGATTATAAGGGAATAAAAATAACTAATCTCCTAAACAAAATTATAATTTTTGGAAAAATATTTTAACTCATTTAATATCGTCTTAATACAAATAAAATATAAGATGCATTAATTATAGTTTAATTAAATTTTTTTATCAAACATAAACTTATAATTAATTTAAAAAATGTATATTTGTACCAAATTTTTTAGGTCTTTTTTATCTTAATCATAATTTTATAATTAATTTAATAAAAATATATTAATACTAAAAAAAATTAAAACAATTTTTCTTAAACATATTTTTATAATTAACTTAATAGAAGAATATTAGTACTTAAAAAAATTAGATTTTTCCTTTTTCAAAGATCTAAAGCGAACATCTTATCTTTGATCTCCACTCGTAGCAACACAAAAGCATTCTAATTACATCTTCCATCCCGCTTATAATTACCTAGATCAATTCAATTAATTAATGAAAAATTAATTAATTAGATAATTTACATTGACTGAATTTTAACTTATTTATTTATTTATTTTGGTAGAGTATTTCAATTGCTATAAAATGAATAAAATTATGCAAATATTAAAAAATTATTAATGTTATTTTTCAATTAATGTTATACTGCTGACTTCTTTTTTAAGTCGATTTTAATTAATGTTATTTTTCAACTAAAGTTCTTTAAGATTGTTTCAACGGAAATTGATAAAAATAATTTTGATAGAGGTCAATTAAAATTACTTTTTGTTGAAATCAATTACAATTATTTAAATTGTCATGGATGATAGTTACTTTTACGATGTTGATGCTTTAAATTTATTTTTCATTTTATGAATGTAATTTGAAAGTTTCTTTAATTTGCATTGGTAAAGAATTAAACTAGTTAATATTGACGAAAAGTGTCGTAGTTAACATTAAAAAATATATAAGAATATGATACATGAATTTAAGAATGTACCAAAATTAAGAATTAAGAATTTGAGGAATACACAGATATTGATTTAGAGAAGAAAAAACAGCCTTTATATAAGCTAATGTGGAAATTAGAATTGATTAGAGTATAAATAAAATTTGGATTGTAGATTAAGTATACTAATTGAGAGATATTAAGAGATTAAGTTGGATCAATAATCAAGGTAAGATTCAGTTGAACTATTTTAGGTGTCTTCCATTACATATATATGAAGTAAATTTAGTCATCTAGTCACACGTCATATTGCTTGGCATCAAGATTTACTTAAACTGATAATAACTCACCTTATTCTACAAGTCTCTAATTAAAATACAAACATGCAATAAATGGTTAATGCTTTTGCGGAACAAGTGAGCCTGTGTTTATTTTACAAAGCAAGTTTGGGTCTTTGTTAAAAATGTACTTTGAAAAGAAAAAAATGTACCGAAGCAGCTCCAAAAACCAATGTTCTTGGTTGTACTAATCAAATCCCACGTTTTGGAAACCTTCTCCCTGATAGTGCTGCTCTTTGAAGAACCTAAAATAGACAGGGCCAACATAAGTTTATTGATTTAGTTTCTCTCTCCCCAGAAAACTATATGCAAAAACTATATGCAAGTTAAACATGATGAAACAATTCAAAAGTTTTCTTCTCTGTTCACATATAACATGATCACGTATAACATAAGATTATTGCAGAAAGACAAACCACAACCACCTGAATAGGTTACCTTGCTGGTTAGATCACTGCCTAATCCTCTTTAAAAAACAATTCTCTTTACCAAAATATCACCACATTTAATCTTCTTAAAAAGTTCAGTACATGCTGTAATAACTTGATGAAGAGAAATTAATTCTTTGCTCAACTAGCAACAGACAACTGAACCTTTATTTGGCTATATTTATCAACAATTTATTCACCCAAAATAAACTTCTAATATTAGAGCAGTGGCATCTGGACGTTAACAGCAGGTAGTAGTAGCAGCAGCATTTGATTTCCCATTATTTCCTCAAGTACGATAGAAACATGACCCATATATTCAATTTTGCACTTATCTTTTTGGTACGAACTACGTCTTAAGACTTAAGGTGGGCATTGTATCCAAAATATATAATTAGAATTCCAACAATGATATCTCCAGGAATGCAACAACGAAAATGGTTTACCTGGGTAAATTAAAAACATGTTGGTTAAGAATTAAATATTCATGGGAATACTTTAAAATTCAAAAGTATTTCAAAAGAAAACAAGTTGGAGGGGGAATGAAATTACTACATGATGCATCAATTATCCAAAGGCGAATATAAATATATCAAGTTACAATCAAATCACGACGACTCTTAAATTGTATTATACCTTAAGTGAAAAGAATTGCATTTTAATTATTAACTATAACTTTTAACCAAATGACAAATACCCAATTGAACAATTAATACTAGAGATAAAGTCACAAATTCAATTTTTAGTGGAACAATTGTCAATATAACTTTTAACCAAATGACAAATACCCAATTGAACAATTAATACCAGAGATAAGGTCACAAATTCAATTTTTTAGTGGAACAATTGTCAATAAAGAGATTGTTGCAAATTACATCAATTATTCTAAGACAAAATTAAACCCTAATTATTATACTTTTGATCTAGTGATAAATACTCAATCTAACAATTAATATTAAAGAGAAGGTCACAAATTTGATGGAAATATTGTTGTGAGTTGCATCAAGTGTTTTATGAAAGAGGTCAAATGGATCAAGTAACAATGAAAAAGAGGTACATCCTAACTATTAGTTATATTTTAGCATAGTAATTATCAATTCAATCCAACAAAAATAAGTAATAGAATTATAGGATAATTTCCAATATTCTCACGATGACAACACCCGCCACAATGCACCCTTACCATGAAAATAGGAATGAGACATAAGAGTAAAGTGAATCATAATCAGAAAACATTTCCAACTAAGGTTTTAAAATAATCCAAAGAACATCATATGAAATTTCAGTCACAAAAAAAAAGTGCTGCAGCACAATTTATTTCTTGGTTCCACCAATAGGCATATTATGAAATTTCAGTTAAAACTATTACGTCTCAAAAAAAGATATCAAGTAGACAATCAATTTCTTAGCGCAGATAATAATGTGCCATTGAACATAGCCTTCGTAGTTCCCCTGTATTTTAGGGATCTGGACTTGGTTACAAGATTTTCAGGTTACCAATGTTCGTGCAAAAACAATCACCGAACAGTATCCCCAAGCCGTGACAAATGCCTAAATTCCTAAGCGGATGAGAGGCTAGATAGAATCATTAAAAAAAATACAAATTTGCAAAAGATGCATACCTAAACTCCTATAAAATATCATATATATAATCTATACCTGAGAAAAAAACAGTGCTAGGTGCAATCCTCAACATGTTCACCAACGGAACCTCAACAATTCCAGATCCCGAAACCGGTAAGTAACAAACCCCCACCACCTCTCAATATTTTACAATGAGAGGCAAAGGGGTGAGGGTGAACTTAAATTGAAAAGGAGAAATGGCTATATCATCTCCCGCTAAAGTATTAACTCAAACTAGGGGAAGTGCCACAAGCATATTCACTCAAAACACAAGAATGGAATGGAAATGACACAGCCATCTGTTCTGCACTTCAAATTTCACAATATTACGTACAACAATAAAATTTCAGTTACCGGTCTTAATTTCTGTTCCAAAGATACTGATTATTTCCAGTTCAGAAAAACAAAACTAATCATTCAGTTCCTATCCCTCTCTCGCTTTCACTAGCGATACCAACCAGGCCAGAGCAAACAAACTGAACACTACTCACCAATCCAAGCCTTACGCCTCAACATTCAGAGAAGCACAATCTCAACCAACAATTCATCAGCCAAAAACAAAATTAAAAAAGGCAAAGAGACAGAAGTTTAGATTTTACAATTCAAAATAGCATCAACTCAACGCGCGATGATTTGCCACGAGACCGCCACTTTACGCTTGTTCCTATGCGCCCAAGCGTCGCTATTCCTTCTCCACTTCCGAACCTCCAACGTCTCCTCCCCTTTCCCACGTGGCGCGAAGAATGGAGCTCTCGAGGCCGCAACCGCGATCCGCGGCAATCCGAGAGAAGAAACCGATTCCAATTCCGATTTCGTATCCCGTCCCTTGGCCTTGGACGAGAACGCAGACAGGAAAACGTCTCTAGTGGAAGTTCCAACGCGCGGCAACATCGAATTGAGCGCGAACACGCCACGAATGCTGTTACTGTCAGTGACGGAGGGATTGAGGGCTAGGAGCTTGGACGAGCCGGCAGCGTCGGCGGCGTCGCGACGTTGGCGGTGGTAGACACCGTGTACCCAGCGAACGAGTGCGATGTCGGAAGAACGGTTAGGGTCGTATTCGATCCGTTCGACGACACCCAGGGAAGAAGTGGTGTTCCGTTTGAGATCGACGGTTCGTTGCAGCCGCTTAGCTCCGCCGCCTCTGTGAAACGACGTTATGCGCCCCGACGAGTTTCTGCCGGCGGTCTTGCCGCTTCCGAACGTAAACTGCCTCAGTGCTCTCTTCACACCAGACATTGTTTCTTCTTCTTCCTCTTCCAACTTCAAGTTAGGGTTCCTGATTTGCTTACTACTCTCTTTCCACGCTATTTTCTTCAGGTTAGTGTTATTTAGAAAAAAAAATATATACATAAACACAATAATAAAAAATAAAATATTAAGAACTTAGTTATATTTTCAATCGTGTCTTCTTTTTTTCTTTTTTTAGTTCACTTAATTGATAAAGCATAGAAAAGAAGAAAATGCACTGCTATAAAATTATCATGTTATGCACTGACATTTATTTCTGATAAATACAATTTATAAAATATTTAGATAAAAATGACAATCGAAGGCTGATGTAGTATAATAAAAGTTATTTTTATTAATTTTACTTCAATACTTTATCTTTTTATTCTTAGTTTGTCCACTCTTATCGGTAATTTTTTATATTTTCATTAATTAGAACAAAAGGAGGATGATTTTAATACTTGAAAAATATTAAAATACTCTGGGCAAAAATCATGATACGTTCAAGTTAACGTGTTCTTATTAAAAGACTATTAAAAGATTATATAAACGCAATCAAACAATGTAATATAACAAAAAACAATAATGTAAATACTCATTTTGTATATTTCAGTTTGTATTCTTTTTCCTTTCATTTTTCTCAATGATGAAATGTTTCTTTTCAAGATGAAGGCAATAAAAAAATGCTTTATAAGAAGAGATTCAGTAATGAAAAAGCAAAAAGACTTCAAACAGTTTTAACTTTGTCTTAAAAGATTATTATTTATTTAAATTCAATTGTAATTTTAATAATACACTCTTAATAGCCATTTGCGGAGTTTTATAAAGAGTCAACTCATTATAACAGATAAAAATACAAGTGCAATGATAAATTATTCTTTGGGTCTATTTGATCTTTTCACAAATTACACTGATTACACCATTTTAAGTAAAACTAATATAGCTGAATCCACTCTTTGCGAGTTGCCACAAAATGGGCCTTTCCATCAACCACTCACCTTTCAAGATATAAAAAAATAAAATAAAAGCAAACTAACATTTATAGAAATTATCAAAATATCTCAATCACCTGAAATTAAAATTAGAAAATTGTATATCAAAATTATTTTTGCAATAAAAATAGTATAAATCAATTGGAATAAGAAAATTAAATAACAAAATGCAAATATTACAAAAAAGAGTCTGATAATGTTATTATAAACAAGTAAATTGTAGAAATAGAATGGTTAGCCCATCATGAGGTTGGCCCATGGTTACAAACACAATAGTTCCGTCTAACATATGATATAGGGATTTTTTTTTTCTCCAAAATTTCTTTTTGCACTTCAATTTTTTTTTTTTAAATTTTAAAAATACTCTTTAATTATTTGAGTAAAGTGTTCCATCTCCCCTCTCCCTCGCGTGATAGGGTTTTATTTTTTCATTTTTTAAGAGTTTCTGAAATATGTATGATGCATATTTTTCAGTTCTTTAAAGCGTTAGATCACTAGATTTACCTCGTTTTAATACCTAACATGTATTTCAAAATAATTTCACAAATTCAAAAAAAATAAAAAATTTCAATATTTCCATTTTGAATTAATTTACTTTTGTAATGTTTTATTTGGATAAAGTTTGAATTGTAACCAATATCAGCTTTATGTACGAATAATGTGTGGTAAGAAAAGAATAATTGAGATCCTATTTTGGCCTTGTTGAGTGTTTCATGATGATAACAGAAATATCTGTGATCTTAGCAGAGCAAAGAAAACCTGACATCTTCGCATTATTAATAAGAAAATCTGAGAAGAAAATAAGAAAAGTTCTTTCATAAATTAAAATTGTAAGTTAATTTTATTGAAATTTTTCTAAAAATTTATTAGCTATTTATCTTCGCATTATTAATATTCGATCCTCAAGGGGGAAAACTTTCATCTCTTATTCTCAAGTGTTTTGGACGTGATATTATGCTAGTTAATGTTATTCGTGATGATATTATTTTTAAAATATTGCTATGACTAAAGTAATACCACTGGTTCAAAAACAAACAGTTTAGATAAGGAAATGTTTTTTTTTTTTTTAAACAAAAGATACACATAAATATATTTTTATAATGTCGTTAAAAATTATTTCCACTTGGATAGACAAAAAGAAATTCATAAACAACTTCATTAAAATATCTTATTATTTTCTGAAAATGGAACTTTTGTATTCGATATAAGATTTTCTATTCCTCTTTAACTTTTAACAATAACATTATTTATTCATCTTAACATCATTTTTAAATAACTTGAAAAACGACCTTTAATTAAAATTTTAAATTATAATAAAATAAATTTACTAAGATGTTGTTTAATTCCACATAATATTTTTTTAAAAGGATAAATAACTCTACATGCAACTAAATAAGGAACATCAGTTAGTCTCACACTATAGGTTTAAAAAATATCAAAACCTAAAAATACATATAATCTTATTAAAGAATACTAATTAAAACAGTTACTCGTGCGACTAACTGAAACAACTATAATAATTAAAATTAAAAATAATAATACAACATTATCCATAAAAATACATAAATGTGTCGATGTAAGAAATGATATGGACTAACTTAAACTAGGCACGGGTTAATCATTAACTATGTCATCTCATAAAAATAATAGCAATCGAAAAACGATATCATATATTTTATACACTTATATCGAGTATTAAAAGGCTGATTATGATAATTAAAAAAGATGAAGCATGATAATGGACTCATCTGAGCTCAAATGAAGTGGAAAAAATAACAAAGAAAAAACAGAAAACATTTGAATAATGCAAGAAAATTGATGGAGGATTTAAGCATTTAGCAAGATCGAAAAAGTTGAAGTGGATATTGTAGTAAAGTTGGTGAGGTGGTGACCAAATCCAATCCACTAAACAATTCTGGTTAAGATTAAATAATGATGATTAATGATGAAGGTTTTCCAATTAATGAAGCATTAAATTCAATGAACATAGATTGAAAATGGAGTTTGGTGGGAACCACAGAAACCCTTTGTCCATGGCAGAATCGCCCATAGGACTCAACCCAAACCAGAAACCAGTCATTGGTTTTTCAGAAAACCGGTGTTAGCAATAATAATCAATTATTAATTAAGTAAACTAAATTAAAAGATGGTTCCCAAAAACCAGGAGCTAAAGTAGAGAGAGAGAGAGAGAGATTCCAAGTAAATTGGCAAACATTTTTTGCATTTTTCAAAGGCCGCAATTCTGACATTCCAACCTAATATACTTAGTAATTGCTAAACGCTAAACGCCACGCGCTCTCTTAAATAAACCATTATCAATGTTTCATTCCCTCGCACGAATCACTTTCATCTCTTTTTCACACGTGTTCTTCTTTCAAATTTTGCCACCTTATCACCTTTTTTATTTTTATTTTTTATATTAAATATATTAAAATTGAAAAACAATTAAGACAAAAAAATAAGAGTTCATTTATCGTATCGTACCAATAACTAACTACAAATGCGATGAAAATGAAATAAAGAGGGAGTTCAGCACATTTTCATGTAATATGATATTTTAAATAATTATATTTAGGATAAAATGGAAAATGAGGTATTCGAACGTTGACCGGTCATATGTGTCATGTGATTTTCATGACCCCGTGGTGGGTCTTAATTATTTATTTAGTTACTCTAAAATAAGAAACGTGTAAAATTAGAAAATGGTTTTCTGTGAATGCAAATAAATTAAATTTGCCTAATATTAAGAATGAAGAATTTTTCCATTTAATATATTCTCTAAATTTAATGAAGTCAAATAATTAATCTAATTATCCACTTTATATACAGGAAGCATTGCAAATGTGATGCTTTATAACTAAGAAACTATCAGTTAAAAAGGCATTTTTGATTTCTTTCTTAATTTTATCACTTTTACTTAAAGATTTAATCTTAAAATGTATTAATGTTTGTCTGATGTTGCAAATTATCTCATTATTCTCGCTAAAAAATTTTCAATAATTTTTTTTGTCTGGGTGAAACAGAAAAATAAAAGAGAAACCTATGAAACAAAATAAATAATATAAAAAGAAAACTAGAATATTTTGCGAGGTTGTATCGTTGATTTTCCTCAAAATCTGGAAGCTGTAGCTGTCCTACTTTTCCAACTAATTATGGGTTTGAATTTATTGTTTTGGCCCCAACTTTTTTTCATTTTTCTTCTCATCCTTATCTCATGCACTTTTTGCATTCACCTACACTAAATAGAAGATATTTTCAATACTATTAAGATATTTTTGCATCATGACACATTAAACTTGTCAATTTATTTGTATTTTTAAAATGTGTTAGATACGAAGGAAAATCATGGCATCGACAGTGAATTATAATTGTTAAGTAATTGTCACATTTTTTTTGATAAATAAAAACAGTGGAGTATCTTGTGACAATATATTTAGAGGGTAAGCAGCATTTACAGTTTTTCTAAATAAATAAAAAAGTAATTATAAATGCATTTTTATCCTTTATCAATTTTTTTTTAATATTCTATTTAGATGACAAAACTGTGAGCAAAGAGTAGGCAATATTTCAATGTAATATAAGTGAATCTTTGACTCTAGAATTAGAAGTCTGGGCTACACACAGGACCACCACGACTCAAGAAATAAATCTTATAACTGATATCATATCTTATCTTATAAACTCTAAAATAATTATTCATTTATTAAATTAATTATAAGCATATAAAGTGAATATCTTCATACACACGCATATGTTTTAAGCATTGATATCTTTACTATGATTAAACTGATTTTAATTATTTAGTAACATTAACTTTGATATGAATGGTGCACTGAAAATAAATTTTTAGAAGAATTACAGTGTTCAACATAGAAAGAAAACACGTGAGGAAGAAAGTGATTGGTACTAGCCGTATACAAATCGATTTTGAGTTGCATGTTCATGCAACTTGCTTCCATTTTTCTATATTTTTTATTTTTTTTCAAGAATAATAAAGTCAGTTTGACTCTAAAAAAAAACAATTACTAATATTTTTTTTTGTATTAAAAGAAAGAAATTATTCTTTTTGTACCAAAACCAAAATATTTTGGGTATTGCGACGCATATTCATGAATTCAACGCTAATAAATATTACCTTTTAAATGTATATTTTGTTGTGTGGAAAAATCATAAGCATAATCATAAGCATAATTATAACAATGGCTAAAATGAATTTAGATTTTAAATTAAAATTAGGCTTAAATACCTTTTTGGTCCTCATTTTCGTAGTGTTTGTTGCAGATGGTCTTCATTTTAACAGAATGTTTAAAATTGTCCTCATTTTTACCGAATGTTTAAAATGGTCCTCATATTTGCAATTCGTGTTTTATTTGGTCATTTTCTGTAACGCCGTTTAAATCATTAATGGAGCATTGTACAAGTGGCACGGTTTGTATTAGGGTGTGTTACGTGTACTGTACATGTGTGGTAATTAGATATTTGGGGATAAATAAGTGAGCTAGGATTTTGGTAAGAAATGTTTGGGCAGTTGGTGAGTTTTGGCAATCTTGTTCCTCCATTCCCAATTGGTGTTGTTGCAATCTTCCTCTTCCTGCAATCTCATTATATAGGTATGTTACGGTCTCAATCTTCTTCCTTTACCTTTGGTTGTAATCGTTAGAGGCAACCGTGTTGTATCACTTCGTGCACTGTTGGTGATTTAACGAGAAATTGATTAACCCTGATTTGTAGCTGCAGAGAGATGACAACTTTGAGGATGGCAAGAACTTCAAATATTGGTAGAAAATTTTGGGTACAATCTGTTTTTATTTTTGTGTTAATAATAAATTGGTTTTAATTTTTGGTTTATTGATTTACAGAGTGGTGGTTCCAATAATGTGGGTTGCAACTTTT
>Ga0099822_1007998_pt1 | contig 13579 bp, 14 predicted proteins | sample CowpeawhiteBW_FD_76839 | JGI IMG/M metagenome (GOLD analysis project Ga0099822, IMG submission 76839) | Root nodule microbial communities of legume samples collected from California USA - Cow pea white BW | ecosystem: Host-associated > Plants > Roots > Nodule | place: USA: California | collected... | reverse complement strand
CTTTCTATTGGTGAAAATTACCCCTTCTCAAAAGTTAGGATGCAAATATTTTTGGAATCTGTTGATAGGGGTATTTGGAATGTTGTTATAAATGGTCCATTTGTTCATATTAATGTTGTTGATGATGTGCAGGAACCAAAGCCATTTTCGTAATGGACTACGAATGAAAATCGACGGGCTCAATATGATGTCAAAGTTAGAAACATAATTTCATTTGCTTTGACCCTTGATGAATTTTACAGGATTTTTGTTTGCACCAGTGCATGTGAGATGTGGGAAATTTGCGAGTGATCATGAAGGAACATACGATGTAAAAAGGGCATGTAAGAACTCCTTGATCCAAGATTACAAAAATGTTTTGTATGCAACAAGGAGAAACCATCTACGATGTGCAAAAGCGATTCACACGCATCGTCAATCATCTCACGGGTTTAGGTAAAACTTTTGACACTGATGAGTTAAATATAAAAATTATAAAATCATTGAACAAGACTTAGCAGCAAAAGGTGACAACCATCACAGAGTCACAAAATCTTGCAACGATGTCCATGACGACTCTATTTGGAAAATTAAGGGAGCACGAGGTTGAAGTGGGTAGCTTAAATGAAGAAGAAGACCTTGAAAGGAAGAAGAACATTGCTTTCAAAACCAAGATCGTCAAAGGCAAAAAGCACAAAGAAGAAGAAGATTCTGATGATGATAATGAGAAATTGAGTCTACTGATCAAGAAATTTACAAAGTTCATGAAGGCCAAAGGTAAAAGTCAATTCAAGAGCAATAAGAAGGAGAATCAAGGATCATCCTCAAATTTCAAATTCTATGGATATGGAGAAACTGGACATGTCAAGGCAGATTGCCCACATTCAAAGAAAAGTAAAGAAAGGAAGGGCAACAAATTTTTCAAGAAAAGGCATACGTACCATGGGAGGATAATACCTCAAGTACATCAAGCTCTAGTGATTCTGATCAAGAAGAAGCAAAATTTTGCTTGATGGTTGATCATGATCTTTCTAACAGTGAGGCAAGTTCTACTTGCAATGAAAATGATTATGATGCATTTCAACAATTGTTTGTTAAATCTAGTAAATTAGATATTGCTCACAGGAATAAAATCCGATTTTAAAGAGTTATAAAATAAATTTGAAAAATCTCTTAAAGGAGAAGAAATTTAAAAAAATAAAATTTCAATTTTAGAAAACAATGAAATTGAAATTGTTGAATGTGGTTCTTGTAAAAGTTATATGTTTGATATAAATATTTTAGAAAAACAACTTGAAAATACGTTAGAAAATAAAATTTTTGAAAAGCCTACTTTTAAGAAAAAGAATCCAAATAGAAACAGATATGCTCCTAATAATAATAATAATAATAATAATAATAATAATAATAATAATGATTATAAAAGAACTCGCAGAGTATGGGTAGAAAAAGGAACTGCTTACTCAATGAATACATGTGTTGCTACTTGTTTTTATTGCATGAAAAAGGGTCATACTTCAAATAAGTGAAATATCAAGCATTTTGGTGTTCCAAATGGAAAGTATATAAAAGGAAAGATACTTGCAATTGGTAATGTTGGTGGACAAGATACCTTGGAGATCAAGGATATGTTATTTGTGGAAGGATTAAAGCACAATACTATGTGATAAAAGACTCAAAGTCATATTTGAGAGTGACTACTGCACCATTCATCAAAAGGACTTTAAGGAAGTCACCTTAAAAGGTATGAGACATAATAAAATTTACTTGATAGATCTTAATAATGCATCATCCAGTAAGATAACTTGTAGACACTAAGCATTAATTAGCTGATATTTTTACCAAACCTTTAGCCAAAGACAAATTTTATGAACTTAGGAGAGATTTGGGAATAGTAGAAGTGTCATAAAAGTGCAAAAACTTAAATTTCTCAAATTCCGAAAAATGTGTCAATAATTGATTATCACCAAAGATAATCAATTATCAGCTTTCATAAAAAATTCTAAGTCCTACTAGAATAATCTATTATCAAGTAGGATAATTGATTATCTCGACCTCTGTCCAAAATTACAAAATCTCTCTAGAATAATCGATTATCACTTAAGATAATCGATTATCTGTTTATGATAATATGTGTTTCTCAACAGTTTTGAAACAATAATTGATTATCTCCTTTAGATAGTCGATTATCTCAAGTCGTTAGGCAAAAAATTTTAGAAAACAAGCCATTGTAATGGCTAGATTTGCATTGAAATTTTTAAATATGACCGTTGGAGACTTTTTCCTATAAATCCTGGCCAAATTTTTCACTTACAAACATCAAATTTTGAGAACCCTATTTTTTCTCTCAAAAACCTCCAAACCTCCTTTCTCCAAAACGTTGCTAAGATCAAATGGATGAAGAATCACGAGTAAAATTCCTACCAGCGAAAGAACTACCTCACGTCCAACTCAACCTCCCACACGAAATGCTTCAATTGAGGGGTGGGTTTTTAGATGAAGAGCGAAGATCAAAGTTTATCACTTTCTGGAATGACAAGCCTCTCATCACCCCCAAATTTATTAAATCCCAATGGTTTATCAACTATGGATTTAGAATTCCTGCTCTTCTCACTAAACAAGTAGTGAAGTTTTTTGCAAAAATGTAGGGGCATCTATCCTGATTTAGTTTGAGTTTTCTACTAAAACTATAAATTCAGAGATGGAGTTGGTTTCACAAAGGTAAAGGGAGTGGATATCATTTTGGATGATTATATCTGGGAAAATGTTGCTAAGTTTCCCATTCATTACGACACCTCTCCAATTCTAACTGTAGGAATTGAAGGGTTTAACATAATCTTTGCCTATAGGTCTTTCCACTGGAAACCTAATGAAGAGATAGGCAAAAAATTGTTGACAGGACATCTAAAAGTGGATGAGCGACTTTTGCATTATCTCATTGTCTGGATTTTATGTCCTCGAGGCACAAATCATGCTCAATGTAGTGAAGCTGACCTCATTATAATCTATGCTTTGCTGAATTACATTCTTATCAACTGGCCAAGTGTCATCCTAGACATAATGCTTAGAGCAAAGCGAATCCCTTAGTATCCATTACCATACTCCTTGCTTATCTATCACATTTGTGAGTACAAAGGTGTCAACACATCTAATGAAAAATTTCATCGCACCACTGATGCAAACAAAATTTTAGAAAACTAATTGAAACAAATGAAGTTTATGCCACAATCTGAAAATGAAGATGAAGAAAATCCTCCCACTGATCTTGTCCCTCATGTTAACACCAATATTGGTTCCTCTAGTGGGGCTGGTGGCTTATCCTCTTCTTTAGAGGAAAACATTATAAACATGAACCAAATACTTGAATAATTTTTTCTTCTCTCAATTGCCCAACATGAAGAGATTAATGGCTTAATTAGAGGGCTTGATTTTAGGATCTCAAATCTAGAAAATTGATTTGATGAAGAATTTACTCATGAAAATAATGAAGATGATGACATGAGTACAAAACTTTAGGGGAGTGTACCAATGTTATTTAACTGCTTTAAATATATTAATAAATGTAATTGTTTGATCTTAAATCAAAAAGCTATTTGTTCCTTTATGATTGTCTAATTGAGGGGAGTTTTTCTCATAACAAATTTTTTTTTCTAATGATCAAAACAAGGGGAGAAAAGTTTAAACACGGTGAAATTTAACCATTATATTTGTAAGACTTCTGATGTAGGACATTACAGATACTTTAAACATATTATTTTGATCATCATCAAAAAGAGGGAGATTGTTCGCAAAAGCATAAGACAAGCTTAAAGTTAAAACATGATTTTGATGATGACAAAGAATATCAAAGCCAATTGGAAGACAATATGAAGACAAGTGTTTTAATGTTTAAAGTTATCTTGTAAATAAGTCAAAGTAGCTTATATAGACTTAAAATCAGCAACATACTCTTAAACCTTTTGGACTCTCTTATTTTTGTAAAATTTGCTGTGATAATCGATTATCACTTTGGATAATCGATTATCCTAAGCTAAGCTAACATTTTTCATAAACCCACTAGAATAATCGATTATCTCCATGGATAATCGATTATCTATTCAAAATTTTGTTTATGTAAAACGCACTAGAATAATCGACTATCATAGAACTCATTTTTGTTTATTATACTTGGCTTTTCAACTTCTTAACTCAGGTTTCAAATGGCTTTAAATAAAACTCATTTTTCATTTGTAAAACTACCTTTTTGAGAGCCAAAGTTCTAGTGCTATGTTTGTGAAGAGTTCTCTGAGTTTTCTTAAAAGATCTTTGAAAAGCGTAGTGTGAGTGGAGCGATAACTTTTTCTAAGAGGGGTTTTTGTGAGATTGGGTGTTGTTGTTGTTGCTAGGAAACCTAGTCAAGTTCTTTGTGTTATTCATAGGAAGTTTACTTTCATCTCTTGTGTCTTCAAGAGAGGTGTTTTCTTTTCCTTATTCTCTTTAATCTAATTGTACTCTGATCTTTATAGTGTTTATGTTAATCTCTTTATTAAAGAGATTAACAATTGGACGTAGGATATTTTGATCTGAATCAATATAAATATCTATGTTGAATCCTCTTCCATATCTCTTTAATTTATCTTTATTTGCGTTTAAAGGATCTAAGGGTTGATTTAAATGGTAAAATTTGGAAAAATTTTAAAAGTTTCAATTTTATTAATAAACCAATTTACCCTCCCTCTTGGTTTTTTTCCATTAACAAATTATTCTGCTGCTTAATTTCAACAAAGACTTTTCTCATTTGATTCTATTCAGGGAAGAGTACGATCTTTTCTAAAAATTTGATTATTCCTGTAACATAAACAAAGAAATCAAGAGAAGAACACAAAAATAAGACAAGGATGGAGATGCCACAATCTAGCAGATTAATGAGTCCATAAAGATTCTCCACAAAGATCTCAAACTTTTATAAGAACTAGGGTTCTACGATAAAAACCAAAAGAATCATCTCTTCAAGAAATATACACATAATGACTATCAAAAGTATTTACATTTGTTTTGGTTGCTTATATATATATAGACCACAAGTTTTTAAGCAACCTAGAAACCCGAAAGAAAATCCAAGAACACTCGAACACAAAAATAACATGTAAAACACAGTCTGCAAAAGCTCGCTATCTCCTTCTACTTGAAGCTCGCTATCTCCTTACCTCCATTCCTTCGCTCTCTTGTGCTTCAACATTCTTTCTCTTCTCCTGCACGTCACGGTCGCTCTCCCTTCCTTCGTGTTGGTTCTTGTTTGGTCTTGCCGTTGTTAGCCTCATCGTCGTTGGTCTCTTTATCGTTGGTGTCAACATCGTCGGAAGACTATCGCGCCACACCTGTGTCTTGTCGTCGCTCAATCGCACCACACTTGTGTCTCACCGTTGCAACAATCACACCTCATTATTCTTCCATTTTCTCGCCTCACTCGCGTTCCCCCTAGTAATATCACTATTCTTTTCTTCACAGTAAACGTGTTTGTCGTGTTTGCTTAATTGATGATAGAAATTACACAAAGCAATTGCCACCAATATGCCCATTACGTTGCGTCTTTTGTTTAGCGTTTTACTATTTAGTTGATTTTCAGATTGTAAGAAAGTCAAGAATAATGTTTGTTGTTGATTTTCAATCAGAGGTGTGATTCAATGTTGGAAGTAGAGAAAACAATTTGTTATCATTTTAAGGAGCCAAAATTGGCTTCTAAAAAGGCAATTTGGGTAGAAATGGTTTCTTAAATTTTGGATCAAGTGGTAGTTTAGGAATGGACCTTTTGAAGAAAGACTTTAGTTTTAAGAATTCCTCAGACTCAATGGTAGGAATAGGCTTTTTCACAATAAATGGTTTAGGAATTAGCTTAACAAATGGTTTTGAAACATGTTTAATAACAAGAATTAGCTTAACAAATGGTTTTGGAATAGGTTTAAGAATAAGAATTAGCTTAACAAATAGTTTTGGAACATGTTTAAGAATAGGAATTGTCTTAACAAATGGTTTTGTAATGGGTTTAAGAATAGGAATTGACTTAACAATGGGAATTAGCTTTGGTTGTGGCTTAACAAGTGGAATAGAAATAGGCTTAACAACAAGGATTATCTTTGGTGTTGGCTTAGCTTTGGAAATAGGTTTTGGGAAAAAAACTTCGAATTTTTCTTATTCACTGGGAATTAGCTTAATATCTAGAATTGGTTTTGGTAAAAATGAATGTCCATCCCTACAAATTGTCTCATAGAGGTTATGTTAAATTGGAATAGAAGATGATGAAATAGGCATCCACCTCTAATTCCAGGGGACCTCATATATGACTATGCACTTGTCTTCCTTGCCATGCTAAATTGAAGATAGCTCGCAAAAAAACCATCAAGGGATTACGTATGTGTAGAAACAGAAAGCGTAGCTAGACGTATTGTAAGTAGCTCAAAATAATTTATATCTGGATGTGTATTAAGATATTTTTTTAATCTTAACTTTAAAATTTTGTGTTGGCAATTTCCATTAGTCTTCCAAAGCATCTTGGATGTATTTGTGGTGTTAGGAAAAATGTAGGCATCCATCAATTGTTTGGTCCTCCATCTGTATGACCTAGGAAATTAAATATAAATAAATATTTAATTATAAATAATTAGGGATGGGAGATACATTTATAGGAATTAAATGGGCTAATCATAACAAGGTACAATGATAGCTCAAGTGGTTGAGCGTGTTGAGTGGTGTTAAGAGGTCTTAGGTTTGAATCTTGCATATGTCATTAGTGTGTTATTGATTTTATTGTATTTTTGCAAGTATGCATAAACATGTGGTGAGCCCTTGTATTGGTTTATGTGCATGAAATAACATGAAACATGTATTGGTTGGATGGTTGTGTATATGCTTAATAGTTGGGTGGATGAGAGTTCGAACCTTGCCTAGTGTTAAATAGTTCTTAATTTCATGTGGCATTATTTTTGTCAAGTTGTGGATAACCTAGAAACCCTAACTGATTTCAAGTAAGCTAGAGAGGTAGAGGTAGTGAAATTAATCGGACAGAAACTCCCAAGTAATGGCAATTAAACTTTATTTTCGTTGTTTTTATTTATTAAATTAATTTTAGGACTGAAAAGTAAGAACAAGAGTGAATTAGGGAGAAGAAGAGGCACTTGTGATACAGTTGAGCGAGGGGATGGTTTTAATGCACAAAACCTGACCTGAGAAGAGTACTGGGCTAAAGAGAGTTTTGTCATTAAAGGCAAAAGGAAGCCACTTACTAATCAAGAAGGATCACTTTAGGAGCACTTTTGGAACAAGAATTCTAGATAAGGGGAGTTGTATCTATTTGTTTAAATTCGTGCTTGATGTATTCCGTAATGAGTTAAAACATGAGTGCCTTTTCTCTTTCCATTTTTCACTATTTTCGCATTTTCTGGGTTTCTGCCTATAATCCTCCTAGCGGCGATGAAGGCCCACCAGGCGACACAAGCTGAATGGGTTAGTTTCTGCGATTTTTTATGGATTCTGTAATAATTTGGGTTCCTGTGAAGTTCTCTATTATTGTTGAATGTATATTGCAATATGATTACTGATAATTTTTACTGTTAATGATACATTAATGATCGAATGTGTGCATGAACATGAAGGGGTTCATGTGAGGGCTTGGGGGATGAATTTGATACATGAGGGGCAAAGTTCAAGTGTGGTGATTTGCCAATGGCATGATTTATTGATGTGTATGCATGCCAAAAAACGTGATTTGATGTGGTTTTATGCAATTTGGATAACTAGATTGCGTCTTTGGGAAAATTCGGGTTTCTCACAAGTGCACAAAAATCTAGGTTTTTCCCAAAATCTAAAGCACCGTCTAGCGGTACTTAACTTACCGCCAAGTGACAACCCAGTGCACAACTGCACTTTGAGTTGGGTTGTGATGGTTGTGGGCTAGGGATTCTGTTGGGCCATTTGGTTTATGAATATGGACTAGTGATACATTGGATATAATGCTATAGTGGCGAGTAATGCATGAAATAATCTTAAGGTTGATTTGTGGTTAGAAGAATTGTAATACAAAAATAGTGTAGATGAGGTTTAGCTAAATTATGACTTTGCATAAGTTCTCTGTAGAACATGACTTCTGACTTGGAGTTCCTCTTTTGAGTTGCCTAATTTGAGAGTAAGGTGAAATTATATGGCTAAGTGTTGATGTTAATGTTAGGGTTGCATGAGGGTTTGGTTGGAAGGGGTGGTTGTAGCTACTAATTGCGTTAAGCCTTGGATTTTGATTGAGATTATGTACTATTGGTTGTTGTCTTAGCGTCACTATGATTAGGATTAACTTATGGTCGAATTCAAATGTGGGCATGGTTCAAAATGGTGAATGTGTGAGTGCTTATTCATGATTATACATAGGATTTGTGAGGTGTAATATGAACCATGTTGAATTGTGTGATTACCCAATTTGGTGTTTTAATGTGGATTGGTAATGATTAGAGAGTGTTAGAATCTGATGTGAAGTGGTTAAACTAGTAAAATCATGTTATTGGTGTAGCTCCTAGCAGTGAATCGTGGTGCCCAGCGGCATTGTGAAACCTCCATGCTATTTGTAGCACAACATCGCCTGGCGGTGCTTAGGCCATGCCAGGGGATGCTCAAAGGGAAGGTCGCTATTTTTTTGTGTGTTGCGTGTTTCGTGACGATGGTCTTTGGTTTCAGATATGCTTGGATAAATTATGAGCGGGGAGGTTCATAATGGAGTTGGAAACGCATGATGGATACGGATGTGGAGGTTCGTATGTTTCGTGCTCACACTTAAGGCTGTTATGAGCAGAGAGGTTCATAACAGGTGGTGTTCACACATGTTAGACTATGAGCGATGAGGTTCGTTGATTTAGACTACGAGTAGGGAGGTTCGTAGAGTTTGACCACGAGCAGGCAGGTTCATGGAAGCATAGGGAATCCCTAAGACTATGAGTGAGAATGTGTATATAGGTTATGAGACTAGGGTGACATGGTATAATGTTTTTTTAAATGAGAAAAATGGTTAAGTTGATTTGGGTGAGTTGTATTTATCATTATTTATGTGATTCTAGGTAAGGATGACAATGCATAAGGACATAGAGAGGGATAAATATTGGACTTTATTTAAGGAACTTGTTTTGAATAAACTTTGTAATTTTCTTTTAAGTTGTTTTCTTGGATTTCAAGTTTGCAATAAGTTGTTATGAATTATTTTTTTACCACCGTTGAGGATTTTAAATTTCCCACGTTTTTTGGAACAACATTATTGTTTGAAATTTATTTTATTTTAAATTATAATTTCTTTTAGTAAGTAACATCCGCCTAGGATGTTACACCATCAACTCATCATCGTAAAACAAATATCAATGAGGAAGTTATCATGTCTATCAAAGAAGAAAAGAGAGAGCAAATGAGATGGGAGATTAAGATGGAGATAAAGAAGGAGTACTTTGATATGAGGGCACAATTGTTAGCACACATGAGAGCGAAGTTAGTTGCTCCCTCAGCTCAACCTTGTAATCCCCCTTAATAGCCTTCTGTTATTTGTATATGCATAAAGGGGGGTTGTGATGTTCCCCCTGAAGAGGCTTCTTCCACTGTTGAGGCAAACATATGAGTTATTCATTGATGATTCCTTACAGTGCTTGGTGGCTTTATGTAATTTATCTAATTATATTGTTTTTCTTGTATTTTTTTAGCCTAATTATATTGTGTGATTTATTTTACAAATATTATTTGGCTAACTTAGGTAAAATGTGTACATTGGCATCAATCATACACCATGAAACCATTGTGAATGATATAATAAGGGTGGTGGTTGTAGACGTTCGAGATGCTACTGGTCGAGTCCCTGCGCCCACTAAAGAGGTTAAGATAGTGGTGTAGGCCCCTAGATATTTTATCCTTTGTCTAGTTAGATTAGCAAATTTATGATATTATATGAATTTAACTTGTAGTGCTCACGTCAACTGAGGAGTTATGAGTGTGGATATTATACCATGAGGCACATGCATAAATTTATATCTGCAAACATTATTGACTCATGGATATGGTAATATGTATAATTTATATATCACATCTTAAGTATTTATCACTAAAAGATTGTTAACTCAAATTGTTCATAATGTAGATTTTCAATGATGCATCTCTAATTGAGCAAGGAGTTTTGAAGGAAGTTTTTGTGCAATGGACTTTGTAACACCCCAATTTTGGGATGTCACGAAAAGTTAGAAAATTATAGCGTTTAGGGGAAAAGGATTATCATTGAAAATGTACTAATAAAAAAACTTTTAATTTGATTTAAATTACATAGTTCTAAAAAATTAAAATAACAATTGCAAACAAAAGAAAATTACATATATTTTAGTATCTGATTTAAAACAACTAAATAAATTATAAAAACTCTCAAGTTCATCCCAGCCTCTCGTCAATTTACTCCATGCCAAAATTATCTGCCATATCATCTACTCCCGTATAACACACACATTATACATCTTGTGTGTTTAGATTTTTGTGAGTCAAAAATCTTGTGAGTTTTGTTGTTCAAAAGTGTAATCTTGGTGTGTGATTTGTAAAACTTTTGAATATAGTGAAAACTAGGCTCAAGTTGTCCTAGTAAACTGGATGTAGCTCTGTGATTGAGTGAACCAGTATAAAAATAGGTGTGCATTTCTCTTTTCCTCATCCCACTCTCTTTGAAACTCTTTAAAAACTCAAGAAAACCAAGCAATTTGATCTTTGGTATGATTTATTGCATTCTTGTGTAATTTGAGGTTATATACTTGTTAAAAACATTGATTGAAACAAGTCTTGTATGTAAAAGATTGTTGTTTGAGTTGAATTTGCGAATTCTACATTCTGCATAATTCTCTAGTTTTTTAGTCGACTGATTTGTCTTTTTAATCGATTGTTTTATAGCTTCAAGAACAAATTAGTCTGCTGTTTTATATTTTAATCGATTGAAAGTGTACTTGTCTGCTGTATTTACATCCAAACTTTCCAATCTATTAGATTCAATTGAAAAGAGGTTTAAGCTTTCGAAAAAGTTTTATAAAGCCAATTCAACCCCCACCACCTTCTTGGCTAAAATCACCATTTTGAAACTAACAATTGGTATCTAGAGCAAGGTTCTTGAAAGGTATTCAAGTTTGATAAAAAAATCTTTTGAAATGGTTGAAAGTAAGGTGCCTCTATTCATGGACCACCTCTGTTTTGTGGCCTAAACTATCAATTTTAGAAAATAAGGATGCAAATTTTCATTGAATCTATAAATAAAGGAATTTGGGATGCAATAGTTAATGGACCATATACTCCTAAATGTATTGATGAAAATAAGCAGGTGGACAAGCCATGAAGTGAATGGACTGATGAAGAAAGGAGAAGAGCTCAATATGATTGAAATGCCAAGAAAATCATCACTTCATCTTTGAGTATGGATGAATTTTTTAGGGTCTCCCAATGCAAGAATGCAAAGGAAATGTGGGATGTTCTAGAGGTTACACATGAGGGGAGGAATGAAGTGAAAAGAGCAAGGAAGCATGCCTTGATTCAAGAGTATGAGCTTTTCAAGATGCAAAAAGGAGAGTCCATAACTGAAGTGCAAAAGAGGTTCACTCAGATAGTCAACCATCTCATGGGTCTAGGCAAAGAATTTAACAAAGAGGAGCTAAACATCAAAGTGCTTAAGTGTCTTGATAAAAATTGGCAACCAAAGGTGACTGCCATATCTGAATCCAAGGATTTATCCATCATCACAACAACTGCATTGTTTGGCAAGCTAAGAGAGCATGAGATTGAGATGCAAAGGCTAAGTGAGCTTGAATCCAGTGAGAAAAAGGTAAAATCCATAGCCTTGAAGGCTAGCTCTAAGAAGAGTGATGAAACCGAGGAAGAGGCTACTGAATCAAGTGACAATGAGAACTTGAATCTACAAGTCAAGAGGTTTGGGAAGTATCTCAAGAGGAAATGCAACAAAGGTAATCAAAGAAGGTACATTTCTAAACAAAATGATTCAAGTAATTCCTCTAAATTCTCATGTTATAATTGTGGAAAGCAAGGACATATTAAGATTGAATGTCCTAATGTTAACAAAGAAGGAGAAGGTTGATGATAGGAAAAAGGAGAAAAAGGGCAAGGAAAGACGTGCCTACATAGGTTGGGAGGACAATGATGATTCAACAAGCACTTCATCTCAAGAAGGAAGTGAGGAAGCAAACCTAAGCCTCATGGCCGGATATGAATCATCCTCATCAAGCCAAGTAAGTTCCTTGTCATCTAAGGATAAAAATGACTATTACCAATTGTTGCATGAATTTGAAGAGTTGCATAGTGAGGCAAACAAAATTGTTGTCATGAAGAATCGTTTAAAAGGATTAAACAGCTGGCTAGAAAATAAAGTTAGCGAACTAGAATTAGAAACAATCGACTTAAAAATTGATTTTGAACATTTGGAAATGATTTACAGTAATTCAGTCGATTGTTATGAAAAATAGTTGGCTATAAAACCTTGTGAAAACTGCACTACTTTGAAAAATCAAGTGAAATATCTTTTGAAAACATGTGCAAAGTTCAAAAAAGGAAAAGCAAACCTGGAAGCTGTTCTTGGCTCTCAAATTGAGTTTTCGGAAAGGTTGGACTTGGTTATACACCTATCCATGAAAAGAAATCCAAGAAGTTCTCTAGTTTCTTTTCCAAGAGTGAGCCAAATGATATGCCCTTCATTTCTTGCAACTACTGTGTGAAGAAAGGTCATGTTCTTAAGAATTGCTATGCTAGAAAGTATGATGTACCTAAGGGATTTATGAAATGGATCCCAAAAAGATCTAGAAAGGCATAACCATGTTGGACCCAAACTATCAAAGGGTACCATGTAATACTATGTTGTTTTGCTGGTCATAAAACAGGAAAAGAAAGATCTATGGTACCTAGATAGTGGCTGCTCAAGGCATATGATAGGAGATAAGACCAAATTTGCAAAGTTGGAATTGAGGGAAAAATGATTTGTAACCTATGGAGACAACAATAAAGGAAGAATCCTTGGAAATGGAGTCATAGGCAATGAATCTTCTTTCAACATCAAGAATGTGCTGTTGGTAGAAGGGCTGAAACCTAATTTGATAAGTATAAGTCAATTATGTGACAAAGGATTTAAAGTCATGTTTGAACCAAATAATTGCTTTATATATATGATGCATATGGTAGTATTGTTTTGATAGGAAAAAGAGTCTATATCAACTTGATCTACATCATGCATCATTCAACATCTATTGTTTGCTTACAAAAGAGGATGACACTTGGTTATGGCATAGGAGACTTTGTCACATACACATGCAACATTTTAATCGGCTAAATAGAAAACAGTTGGTTGAAGGACTACCAAAACTCAAGTTTGAGAAGGATAGAGTGTGTGAAGCATGTCAAAAAGGAAAATAGACCAAGGTCTCTTTGAAACCCCAAAATGTTGTTTCAACTGAATGACCTTTAGAGATGCTTCACATGGATCTATTTGGTCCATCTCGAACCATGAGCCTTGGTGGCAATCTTTATGCATTAGTCATAGTTGATGACTTCTCTAGGTACACATGGACTTTGTTCTTAG
>Ga0099822_1007996_pt1 | contig 13582 bp, 9 predicted proteins | sample CowpeawhiteBW_FD_76839 | JGI IMG/M metagenome (GOLD analysis project Ga0099822, IMG submission 76839) | Root nodule microbial communities of legume samples collected from California USA - Cow pea white BW | ecosystem: Host-associated > Plants > Roots > Nodule | place: USA: California | collected... | reverse complement strand
TTGTCACACATAAATTTAGGAACTAAATTTCAAGTTCAAAACAAAATCAAAGTCTAATGTTTTGTGTAGAATTTAAAGTTAATTTAAAATATTTATAGAAATATTTAATAAAAACGTTAATTTCAGTAAGAATATCACCATAAAATTTATAAGAAAGTAAATTTAGTGTTAATTTGAGGAAGGACAATATTGTTTCATTTTTACAAAAATTGAAACTAAATTGAAACTAAAAACAAATATAGGGACCAAATTGAGTCACTTTGACATGTGGTAAAACTGTGAAGTGACACGTGTCAAAACTAAAAAAATAAAAAAAATCAAAAAAAAATCAAAAAATATTAAAAAAATTCAAAAAAACCAGAAATTGACACGTGGCGTTGACTTTAACACCGTCTGGTCAAAGTTAACGGTGAGAACCAAATTGAATTATTTTTAAAAAAATAAAGACCAAATTGAGAAAAAAAAAATGTGAGAACCAAAATAAAATTTTACGACAAATAGAAAAAAAAAAGGGAAATTTAACTTTTTTTTATTTTAATATGGACCGGTTCAAGTCCATGCGGACAATACTACTCAGCACTGCCCAGTACCTTCCTAGTAAATCACAACTTTTGAAAAGGGCAAACTGGTCCATAAATACCCTATAAATTAAAACCCCTCTTTTCATTCCCCTCACCCTTTTACCACTCACATTCACATCATACCAAAACATCACAACAACAATTAAACTTCATACATAGTTCATATTATAAATCAGTGATGATCACCGGAGAAGATTTGTACAAGGTGATGTGCGCCATGGTGCCTTTGTACTTCGCAATGCTGGTGGCGTACGGTTCGGTGAAATGGTGCAAGATGTTCAGCCCGGAGCAGTGTTCGGGCATAAACCGATTCGTGGCGGTTTTCGCCATTCCGGTGCTCTCTTTCCACTTCATTTCGATGAACAACCCGTACCAAATGAACACCAGGTTCATCATCGCCGACACACTCTCCAAGCTCCTCGTGCTTCTCCTCCTCTCGCTTTGGACCCTCTTCTTCGCCAAAGGCTCCCTGGAGTGGCTCATCACTCTCTTCTCCCTCGCCACCCTCCCCAACACCCTCGTCATGGGCATTCCCCTCCTCCAAGCCATGTACGGCGACTTCACCCACTCCCTCATGGTGCAACTCCTCGTCCTTCAATGCATCATATGGTAACTAACTAACTAACTAACTAACCCAAATCTCTTCTTCACCGTCAACTCAAACGTCAAATATCATATCTATTCATTTTTCTCCCTCTATCTCCTTTCTACCAATTCAAATTTTCTACTATTTTTTTTTCCTATAATCTCAAAGATTTTAAGATATTTTTTATATTGTAGCATTTTTGTACAGATAAATAGATTGATTATTTCCTAATATTATATTAGTTTTTTCAGTGGCTAATACTATAATATGTTAGTTTTGGACTAATTAATGGTGGAGTAAGTCATAAGAAAGTAATAAAATGATGTAATTTTAATTGTTATTACATTGATTTCTATTAATGATAGCAAATTTTAATAATTGTTTTTCGTTAACCACTTATATTACTGACGGCACTGTTCATAGGAATAATGCAAATGCAAATGCATAATCAAGATTAATGAATCTTGTACTTTAGCTTATTTTAAGAAGTATTGGTTTAGTTTTGCATTCAATTCAAGTGCCTTTTTTCAAATTTGACTGAACTCACGATGAGGTGAATGGTGTTTTTCTTCAGGTATACTTTACTTCTGTTTCTGTTCGAGTACCGGGCGGCGACGCTTTTGATCCAGAGGCAGTTTCCGGGGCAAGCGGCGGCGTCCATCACGAAATTCCAGGTGGACGGCGACGTTATATCGCTGGATGGCCACGACATGCCGCTGCGGACGGAATCAGAGACTGACGATCACGGTCGGATCCGGGTGCGGATCCGGCGATCCGTTTCGTCGGCTCCGGAGTCCAGCTGCTCCATCGGCAACGCCGCAGTCCTCACTCCGCGGCCGTCCAACCTCTCTAACGCCGACATTTTCTCCATCAACACGCCTCTGCACCTGCACGACGGTGACCCCCCCGCCGGCGCCAGCCCCCACCTCTCTGGCTACGCCTCCTCCGACGCGTACTCTCTGCAGCCCACGCCACGGGCCTCAAACTTCAACGAGATGGACGCCGGCACCCCCGTCTGGGGGCGCTCACCGGTCGCCGCAGGAAAAGTGTGCCTCCAGTCATCCCCGGTGGCCAGGGTGGTGTGGGAGTCGCCGGGGAAATGTGGTAGAGGAGAAGAGAGACAAGGTTGCAAAGACAGTACTCTCTCAGGTACGTGTATTAATGATTTTGTATTATTATTTACAATTTCTTAAGAGTATTAAATTAGATCAAAGAATTTAAAGAATATGTATAATTAACATTTTTTCAAAATAAAAATCGCATTCTGATGCATAAAATTTATATACTAATGATTTAATAATATATTTCTTTTGTTTTTTTTTTCTTTGACTTGTCTGTAATATTGTTAATTTTTCCCTATATTTATTACAAACATTAGATCAAGCTTATTTGTTTCTTTAGTTTTATTGATCATTTATCGAGAATCTTCTGCACAAATCGTATTCCGTTTTTCTCTCAAACCTCTTAGTATTTTCTGGCGGCTTCATACCATATTTCTTAATTTAAAAATGATGGTTGTAATTATTAGCTAGGTGTATACTAAGTGAAATCGAAAGATAAAGAAAAAACAAATGTGACAAGTTTTATACAATAATAATAAAAATACAGAAAATAAATACATCCAAGTACATGAATGCATTGTTATTTAATAAAAAATTATGAATATTATTTCTATCCGTCAATTTCCATTTTTCTTAACTTGGCATATTTAATTTTAAGGACTTTTAAAAAAAAATTTGAGGACTTATAAGAAAAGTTATTCCATATTCAACTAAATGTAATTAATTAGAAGGAGATTTTTGGTAAAGGTTGTAAAAAGAAGTTTTTATAATTTTAAGATAATCTTTTAGTAATTTACATAAAGCAGTAGTAGCGATATCTGGGAACCTTTTTGTCTACAGACTCAACTTTTACACGTTGCACTGCTCTTTATTTATTCATATTATACATTTTATTACAACTTTTTGAACTATCCTGGAACAAAAGTGAATAGATATAAATAAATTATAATTATCTAATAAGTAAAATTTACGAATTATGATAGTGTTGTCTAAGAAAAAAATAGAATAGAAAGTTAAAAAAGTAAAAGTATTAGTGGGTGCAACGGTTCCGTGAATGAATAGTGTGGTAAGCGAGAACCTTGGCAGTGTGTTTGTTTGGGTTGTAATTGTAAATGAGAAGTACAAAACCTTGGTTCTTGAAGGTTGAGCTTGCGCATGCCCATGCGAGCTTTTCAGGCACTGCGCGTACGTTTTGTCCCCGACAATCGTCACCAATGGTCTTTGTCCTACTCTTACCAATTCACTGCTCATGTCGTACTCATCATTTGTTAACAATTCTTTCTTTCTTTTTTCTTTGAAGAGAAACTTGGATCGTTTTTAGCTCTACGTGCTTTCCTTTGCCAAAGTACGTATTATTCCAACTTTGTTAATTCTTGAAGCGAATTATGGTTTTGGTTATGTTCCATCATAAACTGTAAACTATGCACGTGAGAAATGACTATGCATATATATTAAACTCTGAAAAAGGATGGCTTCATAATTTGATTTTAGATCCTGAAACAGTACTCTCGGGCACTAGACAGGTGGTCCCTCCTACCTTCTCACGCCATCTCTAAAGTGAGAAAACATATAGTTACTTCAAATATAAAAAATAAAAATAAAAATCAAGTGGTCAAAGCATTATAGAATTATTTACCTGTATATATAAATTTGCCACTTTGCTTAGTCAGAAGCTTAATTGATAGTAGCCATCATTTGGAAGAGAGCACGTGTGTAATGATGATAGAAGTAATATCATTCCCTAATTGGTGGTGAAAATGGTGTACAGTCTACCAAATCATAACACCGAATCATAGGCCACCTCAATTTTCTTTTTTCATTTCAATTTTTTACTTTTCCTTCTATTCTTTCGGGCAACCATAATGACACAAAAAAACAAAAAATATTTAGTAAAACAATATAAGTCTCCTATTTATATATTTATCTTTATGCGGAGTAAAATAATATAACAAGTAGCGTGTCATGTAAGTCTCCTTCCTAATTATTCATACTCAACAATGAAATGCAGGTGGTAAAAGATTGAGCTTATTGCAACTTTTGGTTTGTATGTATGTGTTTTTTATTGTAATTATTTTTGGCAATTATGACAGACAAAGAAATGAGCTTCAGAGACAGCACCAAAGACAGAGTTGCGAAGGAGCAGAAAATGCCACATGCCTTTGTCATGATGAGGCTTATACTGGTTGTAGTAGGAAGAAAACTTTCCCGAAACCCTAATACATATTCCAGTGTATTAGGACTTCTTTGGTCTTTAGTCTCTTTCAAGTAAGTCATACACAAACCTCTTTACCCAAAACTAATTAATACTGACGTAAAGAACAAATAAATAAAGGACATAGTTTTATGAATTTTTTTTTTACTAATTATTCATATTTATAACAATTTATTATCATTATAAAAACGCTTGTTTTTTTTTCATATTAAAAATCCTTTTATGAATTTGTAATTAGCAGCCATGTAAATTTTATACATTTTATGATGTGTGATTTCGCAGATGGAATATGGAAATGCCAAGTCTTATAAAATCATCCGTCAAAATCATCTCAGATGCCGGCCTTGGGATGGCTATGTTTAGCTTAGGTATTACATTTCATATATATATATATATATATATATATATATATATATATATATATTATAATATTATACCGTGACAAAGGGTAATTTAAAAAATAGATTTTATTCACATATAAAATATAAAAATTTAACAACCTTAAGTATCCCTAAGTAGAATACATCACTATTTGCCTATGGCCTCAATCAATTTCTGTAGTACATGATAGCTTTTCTATCAAGAAAGAGAACCAGAGAGGCATATACACATGCGGAGTTTCCTTTTATACATATTCGCCTTCACAAATCCCTTGACCTATAATAACAAATTAAAGAGGAAGACACAAGAAAACTAAGAGGGTAGGAGAGAGAAACACATGTAAAATAAATGTAATATGTCCTCATAGCACATGATGCTGGAGCATGTAGTAGTGATATATGTATTTATATACAAAAACAGTGACAGATACACCTTGCCAAATGTGCAGGACTTTTCATGGCCCTTCAGCCTCGTATCATAGCCTGCGGTACTAAAAGGGCAGTTATGGGCATGCTCATTCGCTTCCTGTGTGGACCTCTTATAATGTCTGCATCTTCCATTGCCATTGGATTGAGACATCACATACTTCACACTGCCATTGTACAGGTATTTGAGCTATATGCATATATATGTGGAATCACTTCACATGGAAATTGTACCTCATATACACCACAATAATAGGTTTATATATACTTCTAGGCTCATAAATGTTGCTAAAGGCAAAATTTAATATATCCCTTTACAGTTAGACCAATATAGCTGAAATTGTTGTACTTGTGTTTCTAAATTTGCCTCAATTTATGCTACCAGGCTGCTCTTCCACAGGGGATAGTGCCATTTGTATTTGCCAGAGAATATGGCCTGCATCCTGATATTTTAAGCACAGGGTAAGTAAGCATGGAAACTTTTGCTTATGAGACCTCATTATTTGGACTTGATTCAATGCTTATAGCATCTTAATAAATTGAAAAAGTTTCAAACTGATGTTGAAGATATATAAAATTCCAATGCTGCATGTCATGCTGTCGTTGCTGGCTAAATTGGATTATATGTGTAAGAATATGCTTTTCACTTTCTTGATTATACAAGTAAGGTCCCAGAATGGTTTAATGATACAACATCAAGGTTGATTGGAGGATAAAGTACTCAGAAAATGGAATGATGGGAAGACTAAGCAAAGAGTATTGTATGTTAAGATACCCCACATAATAAGTTGATTATTATGCGGCTTTAGCTAAGATAGGATACCGAATCTATCAAAAATATTGTCCCTAACAACCAGGGCGTGTATAATTCAGACATACATAATTATGTGTGTTGTTAATTGTGACTCAAAATTTTAACCTTAAAAGCATTTTGGAGCACCCTCTTTTACCTTGTTAGTAGGTAATCATTAGTACAAGAAGAGTTTTCTTGATACTGAAAACCCAGAGAAGGATCTCTTTGAAAAACTTGATCTAGTAAGACTTTTAACCCCACCCTAGCTTACCTTTCTAGTGACCCTTTAGGTCAAAGTATAAGTCCAGTTAATGTTAACTTTCAATTAATATTTGCTGTCTTTTTCTCTTTTACAGGGTTATCTTTGGCATGTTGGTTTCCTTACCAATAACACTCTTATATTACATATTTCTTGGCTTATGAAGGAAAAGAAGAAAAGTTACAACCTTAGAAAAAAATCAGTGCATTGAAGAAAAGTATGATCCAAACTATGATAACCCTACTAGACTAGGTGGGGTAAATATATATATTGGAAAGCTTCCATGTTTCTCCATGATTCTGTCAGCACCGACCACAATTATAGACGAAGGTTGTCAATTATTGTAGACACTACCTGCGGAGAAGGTTGACTTTGGTAAGGCCAAACTTTTTTCAAAAGACACAAGTGTGTTAGGGGTGTGACAGAAATGGCACAGAGTTGTAGCTAGGGTTTATAGTTTTCGACATGCCCTGCTACATAGATTAGTGGTAGCCGAAAGGGAAATAAATATTATGATGACCAATTATTAAGGTAGGAAACTTGCTTTCTTGTTGGATGTTGGAAAAGCTCGTGGGAACAAATGTTGACCCTCCTCCCTCATATAAAAGTCGGAAGGTGACATTTTGCCAGATTTATGACACTCTAAGGCGATTTATGATTTTGTCTTCAATATATGAAACCAATGAGAATATAGTAATTGATTGTACGTGAAACAAGGCCTTGCCACAGTTGAATTAAGCTTTCAAAAGCAGATTCTTATTTTCTCTTTTAGTGGAACAACGGTGGGGTTGCATGCAACAGTGTTAAAATAAGGTTATTACTTATTGTAACCCCCTTATGTGTTTTTTTCAACAAGTTATTCTAATGGACACTTGATAAATTTAGTCGTTGATTTCTTTATTTTTAAGGAAGTCAATCTAATATGAACACAAGTGGTTTTATAAAGCAGAAGCGAGTTTACAATGTATGTGTTAAGCGTTTATATTATTTTAAATTGTAATCAAAAGGGCCACTATTAGTAGAAATTAAATTTAGTAATATACAACAAAAAAAATCAATAAATATATTATCTCAAAATTTTGAATTTGAAAGTGGCATCGTGATTTTTTTTTATACAAGTTTGCTTTGAAAAATTGTCATCTATCTATATTTTGCCCTTTTCTTCATACCATTCACAAAAGCATAGGAAAATAAGCTACCAACTTGGAAGAGAAAAAAAGTGAGACTAACATTGTTTATTATTTTTTCCCTTTTCTTTTCAGCAACAAGAATATATACGATTTTATTATTCTTTGTAACATCCTTTATCCTTATTATTTTGGATGAGATTTTTAGAGTTTTTCTTGAAATCTTCTTAGTGATAATACCTTTATAGGTGGGGTTCCTTTGTTAATTTAACTTATGATGAGTTGTGAGTTTATCATACATCTTCTTAAAGTCTGAAAAGTCAAATATTAAGGACTGTTCTCCCACATATGATTATGGAGCCCTTATTGAGAATAACATGTTAACTTTAAAAGGGGTTGAAAAAAGTTTAAAAATGCTTTCAAAGATTTTTTTCAGACATTGATGAGTAGATGGTACATGGGCACTGTTACTAGTTTAAAACAATTTTAAGAAGACTTTCATAATGAGTAAAGGATAACAAAAGCTTGCACATACGTAATAATTGAAGCAAAGTAACATTTGAAACTAATATTGTTCACTCTACTTTAACTATGTCTTGTTTTCCTTTAAAAAGCTTTTAAAGGATTCAACTACAATTAAATTTATTGTAAATATTTTTTGTGTAACTTATAATTTATAGCAAAGAACACAAAATCACTCTCGGTTATCCACCTAATCTTCCAGGAGATAAAACAACACGTGTAGACTTGAACAAATCTTAAGCGTTGAAAAGTTACAAGAAAAAATTCGATATGAACCTTAAAAGGTTGGAAGAATCTTGATCGAAGTTGTGGAGATCTGAAAACCCATGGAAAATGGAACAACAAGGGCAAAAGCTTGAGATTTATGGATGATATCTTGCAACATGTTTTAATAATGGAGAAAAATAAGAACATGTTTTAAATATAATAGAAAATGGATTGAGACTTAGAAATGGAGAAGAACACGACACCTTTGTGATGAATATCAAAGGATAAGTGCAAAAACATTCATCAAGCTTCTCAAGCTTCTCAAGATAAGAAACAAAGCAAAAATAATGCTATTTATAATGTTTGAGTCTTTCAAGAGAGGATATCTACCGAGTACCCCTTTCTTCTTATAGGGACATGCTTACCTAAGTCACTGTTAGGAAGACTTTCAATACAAGACCTCGTCTAAGTTGGTCACCACCCGAACCGAGCTCTGATACCATTGATGGATCTTCTGAGAGAGGATCATTGGGGAGATATAATACCAATGGGACATGAGTCCAGCCCACATATAAGGGATTGACATCACTCTTAACCTAAAACCTTAATGCAATAAGATTATTGGTTTTCATCCTTATATGGTGCTTGACTTTCTCATTTTTACTTAATGTGGGACTTAGACTCATACTTGAATTCCCAACATACAATAGAATGCCATGACACTAGTGCAAGAAGGGGGCAACAGTTGTTTTTAATATTCTGCACGGTTCCTGAACCGAAGCATATTGGGGCGAGGCCAAAAGGGGGAGGCTTTTGGCCTTGGGTGTGAACCGAAGCCATAGATCAACCTTTTGCCTCGGTTGAACTTGACTCGAAGCGATATATCTCCACGTTTCTACTTCGGTTCAAGTTGACCCGAAGCCATATATCCAACCTTCTACTTCAGTTATCCTGAAACCGAGGCCATATATGTCATTAAATTTTAAATTTATTTAAAAATTTGATGAGCTTTTGGCCTCGATTTTCGTTTGAACCGAGGCCATATACCATCTTTTTCTCTTGGTTATGGTAAGAACCGAGGCCTAATATGCTATTTTTTTAAATACATTTTCTGTTTTATGATTTTTCCCACATTTAAATCTGCATATGTTTTTCAGAAACAAACACAACACAGACCAGAATAGAATATTTTATAACACATCCAAAATCCAAATGCATTTAAAAGACAATTACAAATCATTCACAATCCAAATACATGTCCTAATAAAAACTATTGACATTTGAATTATATATTTTGCACATGCTATCCTACCAAACTTTATAGGCTTCGCGGGAATTGGGGCAAGACTCTTGAATTTCTACAAAATAAGAGATTAAGTTAAGTTAGAATATAGAAAGGCAATATTGCAAAGTATTCGTTTTAATTCAAATATATATTACCGTTTCCCAATTAGTTGTAATACGAGCGCGCACAACGGTTGTCATCCATTGCATTATATAGTAACCACACTCATATGAGTCGGTTTTTTTATTACACTACATTATATCAACAACGTTACAATTAATTAAAGAAGAAAATCAAGCAAACAATTATAAATATATGGATAGAAATATCAAACCTGGAGGGAACACCATATAAGACATTTTGCCTTAGTCGTTGATCTCTCTAACAACATGTTATGTCCAACAATTGAACTATGATATAGGGAATAAGTTAGGATATTTTTATATAATATCATATTCATAAGATTGACATTGAGGTTCTTATCAATCTATCACTTGTCTAAGATTGTTGGGGGAGGGCGGTGCAAAGGGAAAAACCACACAACAAGGTTCTCCATTAGGGAAATCACAAGTAACTACCAATGACGCCTTATAAGAAAATAAATTCATTCTTATGCATTAAAATGACTGATTATATTCATAAGTTAACAAAAATGACTTACCCAACAACATAAGGGACAAAATAAATTTCTTTTTCGCATTGAAAGCATTTGGTCACATATGCTTGGATGTCATCAAACTTGTTGCCTTCATGAGTGAGTTGGGGGTTTATAAACCCATATAGATCATTCAACCCCATAGTTTCAGTAACACCAGACAAATACCTAAACATAAAATTGATTTGATATAAGTAAATAGATAAATATATCAAATAACTATATATAATGACTAAAAGACTTACATCATCCACAACTGAATAATGGTAATATTTAGTTCCTTTTGTCCCTGTGCAAGCTCCAAGACATCTTGGGAATGCAAGTAAAGTGGGATCTCAAGGTCTCCCAAAAAATGTTAGAATCCAAAGGAACCTGTATCGGCTTATCATCTATGATTTCAGCAAGTTGGAGTAATGCACCAAGAGGATCTTCCAAAGAGAGAGGAATCTTCTTTAGTTGAGAATTTTCCTATATTGATGCAATTTTCGTTAAAATGGAATATAATTTAAATTTGAATATAATAAACATGTGTAAACTTAAAAATTTAGTATATGGTGGGTTTAAGAATCTATACCGGGGGGTCAGAAACAACCAAATCTCTAGGCCAGGCGAGGAAACATTGAAGTGTCTGAGCTACAATATATACCTCCTTTGTTGGCATAGGAACTAAAGCAAATGGCACAAGAACCTCCTCTACCGTGACCTTAACCTCATCCTTTGATAACTCCATTCCACGAGCCACTAGTGTCTTCTCTGTACCATCCCAAATATATAGCTGACATGGATGAGTGTCGTCTATGTCATCCCTGGGTGGAGCTGAACAATTCCCCTTTCCGCTTCTACCTATTAGAGTCAACGATTTATTAATGTTATTCAATTATTTTATTAAATATCATTTATTCAATTTATAAGTTATAGAAAACAGATTTACCCGTGGGAGGCACAAATGGGTCTAGTTCTGGTGGAGGATCCATTGGCGAACGAATGCCATAATACTCAAATTGGTGCATAAGTTCATCTTTCACCCTTATAGTGATTCTTTCCGTCAATCTTTCTTCATAATTAGCACCATGACTGCATGAAGACTGACGAGAGGAGGAATAAAAAAATTGACGTATGCCGACTCTTGATCCAGCACCACGCACACGTCCAGGGTGCTCAGACCGCCCAATTACAGCAGCAAGTATGTCATGACGACCTTCTGGAGTGAATCCTCCTTGAGTGCTCTACTCAACCAACGAATCCTACAATGTAACAAAAAAAGTTATAAAAAATAATACAATATAAAACATGAATGAGTTATTTAGATAAGAATTGTATCTTACAATTTTCTCATATATTTCTCGTGCAGATTCAGAAGTGTAGTTGCCCGATGTGCGTAGACGGTCTAACTTCCACTTTTGATGACATGATGGTGGTGAAGGAGGCTTAATATCTTCACCCTTAGAAGGTGGGCCTAGATTTTTTCTTTTCTGACATAATCTTCTCTTCAAGTTTTCTATATCCACCACGAGACAATATGTGCAGGTTTTTATTTTGAGCACTTATACTTTAAGCCTTTTTCTCTCTTTTATTGTAACATATAAAACCCACTTTATGAACTAGTTCAAATCTTACAGAATTATATTGAGCAATTGAAGATTTCAAATAAACATACTTGTCCTCTCTTAGATGTCCGAAGCTCAACAAACTAACGCCAAGTGTCTTCATCAATCCAAGTGTATTTCAACAATGGATTTTCATTCTGTTTAGATCCAAACACATACCTAGACGTCAACTTGGTCTTAAAACCACAAAATTTTGCAGCCACCAATGACAAACATTTGTGTTTAAGAGTCGCCACATTTGGAATATCAAATGTTAGCTGCAATGTAGAAAATGACATCAATAATATTTAACATATTATCAACAAAATCAAACTATAAGGTTAATAACATTAATATTAGTTACCAATAAATTATGCCGTATCATGTTCTGATCAACTTTAGTGACATGACTCAAAAGATGGAGTAAAAATTGATATTCTCTCTCGTGCCAACATCCTGAGATAGCTTTTGAAGACATCCGCATAAGGACCTCTAGGCATTCTAGTGTCGACTTTAATATCGACAAGTGTTTTCTGACCCTTAGCTATTCTAATTAAGAGTTATCTCAACCTAGTGGCTCCTCTGGTGGGTCTCTTAGTGAGTGCTTCATCCTCTGACGCAAGGAATCACCAAGATGACTGCAAGTTTGGTGAATCTTCAAAAAGAAGTTGTGGTGTGTCAAGCCGTTCAAGAAGAGTATTGACTAAGGTTGGAGTGACTAATAAGGAATATGGTTTTAAAAGAATAGATACATTGTTGAGAAAATGGAACGCTAAGGCTATTAAAAGAGGAGTTTAAAGGAGTTTTGCAAGTTTTATAGGGGTCTCGAGGAAGGTTTCTCATTGGCAATTGCTTCCTTGTCATGGCGGACACGAAAAGATCATTAGTTTGAGTAAACAAACAAGTGACCTTGTGTATGAATTAGAGTAGCGCAGCGGGATGGTGGCAGATGATGCTTAGAAATGGTAAGAGGTGCGTGAGAAGAACTATCTTTCTCATGACCTAGTGAAGAGATTTCCTTGGTCTAGTTATTCGACTAGGACGAGTGAGTTTCTCAAAGAGGTTGGAAAAAAAAAATAAAGCCAAATCAGGCATTCTTAGTTTGAGGTGTATCGTAGAGTTGCTTGGTGCAAAACAAACTAGAGATTTGGAGTCAATGGAAGTTATGGTTCTGTGGTTTAGTAGAATGATGGTTACGAGTTAAGGGATAAAAAAATGAGGACAAGATGCCAAAACGATATGGCAATGGAATCAGTTGATAGTTTTAAATTGGAACTGGAATAACTTAGTAGGGAACTTTGTTGCCTTGGTTAAAGCCAAAATAAGGAAGTAAGATGTTATGAGTGTCGTTATACGTAAAAGTGGTCAAGAGTGTTGATGGTGGGGCAGTAGGCCAGAACTCAAGAGTGATCAAGTCAGTGAAGTGATGCTTAAAGGAGAGAACAAAGTGATGTGAAGTGATAACTACATTCTTTAGTTTGAGACTTGAAGTCATCTGAGACTTTGATAAAAACCTAAAAGAGGTAGTGGAGAGCATATGGTAGACGAGTCGATATATCAAATGCAAGTTGGTTGGGCAGGTAAGAAGGAGCATCCCAGTTTTAAGGTTGTAGGTTGGAACTTACTTCGAGAGTAGTGACTAAACCAATTTACACAGTTGAACACATATCGCTTAGCACAGAGACAAAGTTTCCAATTACTATAGGTGTTGGAGTCATTTTATTAGTCATGTCTAAGTGGTGGTTGTCGGATGAAATGAGGAAAACTTAGTTTTCTTCTCATCTCGTCGGTGAATTTTCGAGGTCGAAAATTTTTGTTGTTGGGGAGAATGTAAGACCCACTTTAATTTTGTCCTAAAATTTAAGGGTCTCTCTTAGTCAGTTGGGCCTAAGGCTGGCCCAT
>Ga0099822_1007994_pt1 | contig 13582 bp, 7 predicted proteins | sample CowpeawhiteBW_FD_76839 | JGI IMG/M metagenome (GOLD analysis project Ga0099822, IMG submission 76839) | Root nodule microbial communities of legume samples collected from California USA - Cow pea white BW | ecosystem: Host-associated > Plants > Roots > Nodule | place: USA: California | collected... | reverse complement strand
ATTTTTTATAAAATTATTTTAAAATTTTAAATTTGAATTTATAAAATTGTTATTTTTAAGCCAACTCTAAAATATTGTTGATATTGAATATTATACAAATATTTCGAATATAAATTTATTAATCTCTATATTTATAATTTTAAAATAAAATTTAAATAAAGTTTAATGTAAAATATAAATTTAAATAAATTAAATGTTGTTAAAAATATGTAATAGAAATATCACTTGTAATAAAAGTATCATTATTATATTTATAAAAAAATTAAATTTGTTCTAAATTTGGAGCATATGAAATTAAAATTATTTTAAAAAAAATTGGGACTGAAATCAAATTAAATTAACAAATATGAGGACCAAATTGAGATTCATACATTAATTTGACACGTGTTAGATTAACACGTGGCACATTACAAAAGTGACACATGGCATAAATATTTTTTAAAAAAAAATAAAAATTCAAAAAAAAAATTCAAAAATTCAAAAAAAATTCAAAAAAATTCAAAAAAAAAATTCAAAAAAATTAAAAAAAATGAGAAGCTGACACATGGCACCTACTTAACGGTGTTAGTTCTCTACTAACGGAAAGGACCTAATTGATACTAATTTATAAAAATGAGGACCTAATTAAGACTAATAAAAATACGAGGACCAAATTGAGATTTTTGCTACAAAAACGAGGACCAACGGAGTATTTTAACCTTATAATAATAAAGAGTGCAACCAGATGAACATCATATATAAAGAATCCACTGTTACAGTCATCCATCTCAAAAGATAACAAGGCATACCAAAAATTGCCATGAACAAAACATAGACTAGGAGTTTAACAGTTTGGCCAAAGGGGTTGCTCATGGAGCAAGGAATCACAAAGGTATTAGGGCCTTAAAACTGCTCCTAAGAGCCACATATAACAGGCCATCTAAATTGCACCGCTGCCACCATCAGGTCTGCCTTCAACATTTCCCCCATCTGCTCCCAATAATAAGGTGATCATCGCAAAAGAGAAAGCAAGACAAAAACATACACAAAAATGAAAGGGTAAGCTAGTGTAAAATAAATTTTAACATATTATAAAAAACAGATACTTCAAACAGTTCTCAAGCATACAACAAGGTAAGCACAAATTCATGTTATAGCAAACAAGCAGGACACTATGACTCAATTATCCGGATAAATACAATAAGATTGGATTCACTGGACACTTGCACTTGTGTGGCCTCTACTGCTCTGCAGAGCCATTACCAATGGGTTTCACCATACCACACACAAGGTTAGCCTTTAAGCATCTAAGGCCATTATCCTGCCAAAGACAAGGGCCTCCCGCTACTCTCACCACTTGAGTCAGTCTGCTCTACATGAGACTAACCGACCCTTTAGAGTTTCGGGATGCGATCCTTACTTGAATCCTTATCTTAATTATATACACTACACACCACCATGAAATCTCCCCACGAGACTCATGGAATTACGCCTATCTCACACCAAATTCATGATTCTCATACCATAACCACCACTTTTATCTCAAACATCCAAGTCTCATGCAAGTTCTCAACCAAACAACCAAAATCCATGTGTTACTCATGCAACATATCAATTGTAGTTCATAGAGCTAAGAATTTCATGCATATTTACATACTTTAGACTTTAATAGAATAGTTCGAATAAAGCAATCAACCAAAACCCAAGCATATAAGAGACTAGCACGTCCCTGCGCCAGCTCTCGCCCAAGCTACGTGTCGTTGCTTAGGCGAGAGAAGTTGGCTCGCTTAAGCTACGGGCTCTCGCTTAGGCGAGACTGCAACAGAGGTTCTTGGAAGATTTCGCGAGCTCTTGCTTAGGCGAGGCCTTCTCGCCTAAGCGAGAAGGTTTGTTGCTCAAAAACTCAGCCTCTCGCTGAGCGAGCACTCATGCAGAAACCTGGGCGAGCTTTTTCTATTCTCGCCTAGGCGAGACGAGCTTGCTTGGGCGAGAATATCAGTTCTCCCCCACTGTTCTACGCATGCAAAACCAGGAATCCAACCAATACAACTCACAAAGCATTTTTATACCATCATAAGCACAACACAAACATCAGAAACCCAAGGTAGCACTAAAACAAGCAAAACAAATGACTTAACACCATGAATCCTAACTTCCCTTACCTTGAGTAAAAGTTGAGCTTAGAGGAAGGAAACACGTAGGAGGAGAAGTTCCAAAACCAGAAGCTGCTTTAAGAAGCTGGAAACACAGTAGACAAGAATAAGAGAGATTGTAACTGGGACCAACACGAAATCAAGCTTAAGAGGTGAAAGGAACCATAAACGAGATTGAGCTTCGACTTCTACTTACGTGGAGGTGGGTTCGATTCTTTTTGAGAGGAAAACCAATTGTGCCCTAGCAGAGCTCTTGCTTCAACAAATGTGAGAGGGAAGAGAGAGGAATAGCTTTTTGAAAATGAGACAAGGTGAGAGTGAGTGTGGCTGAGTGAGGGGTATTGGGGGTCCCCTACTAGGCTGACCCTGAACCTACGGAAAGGCCAGGCCCATACACTTATGAACTGAAAAAGAGACTTACAGATAACATTAAAAAATAATTAAAAGTTATCACAGTTGTTTTTACATATTATTTTTGTGGTAGTTTACTCTCTCTAGCCAAATAATAAAAATAATTTATTTATTTATTTTATTTAAACAAAGTTAAGAAGTTAAGTTAATGAGATACGTATTTTTAGACCTTTAAATAAGCACACATTAATGATGGACCTTGAGTTCATAATCAAACTAAATAAAAATATCATATTTTAAAACTAAACCAATTTAATTCAAAAATAAAAAATAAATTACAAAATTACAAAAACAAATATGTATAAAAGTTAAATATATTTTTAATCTTTATATTTATATATGAAATTGTAATTCATTGTTTTCTCAAAATTCATATAAATTCATCCATATTTAGTAATGCATGAAATATGTATTTCAGAATAACAAAAATAAATGTAAAAAAAATTATAAGTATAAGAATTAATTTTATCTAAATTTTGAAAAAAAAAATACAAATTTTAATTTTAATTTTGCATGTAAATACAGAAACTAAAAATATACTTGACCCTATAATCAAATTAAATTATAATATTTATTTAAATGAGCTAAAAGAAAGTTATATAATGAAGTTTGATATAAAACAAAAACTTTGTACTAACTTTATTATACACAAAACAATCATTTATATTTATAAAAGCAAAAAAGATATTGTTTTGGAAGGTGTAGAATTTTGTCAAACATATATTCAATGAAATCCAAACATATTGTTGATAGTTAAACAAATATATTTATAATATTAAATTTATTGTTGTTACATTAATGGAATATAATTATTTTATTTTTTATCTTATACATATTGTCGGAGCTTTTATTGTTACGTGTCTTGTTGATATAGTGCCGCTAATGTCACCATTTTTTTTTCAATATTAAAAATGAGCTTTTTGAGTATTTTAATTAAGTATATTTTTTATTATTCTCACATTGACATAAACATGAAGAAAAATAAAATTGGAAGCCTCAATACACAAATATTATTATGAACAATGGGGACGGAAAATAAATGACTATGAACACTTTTACCACTTTTTACTAAACTTTCCTTCTGTCTTGAGTTTAACTTTTTTTTCTTTTATATATGAAGATATGCAATTTTGTATAATGTTTTTGTTTATTTACATTGTTATTTTCTTTAGTACTTTCTTTTTGTCTTAAATAAATATTCGATTAATATTTAAGTTGCAAGTGGTTTTAACTGTTAATTTCTAATATAAACTAAACTCAGGTCAACTCAAAAGTTTAGAAGGCCTTAAAAAAACTTAAAAAAAATATTTAAAAAAATGAAATTTTTTATTTAAAATTTATTTCTCGAGCTATTTTTATCCAAAATTATTTATTAAATTGTCATAATTAATGTCATCTAACATTTTTTTTTCAATAGATAATAAGGTTAATTCATTTAATCTTTCTCGAGACATGGTTGATTTTAAATAAATTTTTATTATCTTTAGTTATGAGAAACTCGTTTCGTCTAGAGCAACTAAAACTAAAATTGTTAATATTCTTTTATAAGTTATATATACATTTGGAAAAGAATATAATATTTTTATATAATTAATAATATCAATTAGTTTATCATTTTTCAAACCTGTAATTTCTCTTAAGATATTTAATTCTGAAAATAAATCAAATCCATCACTATACAACCAATTATCATGTTTTAACAAAATTTCAACATTTAAGTATTTCTTTAAAAAAATGTGCAATCTAGTGACTTAATTTTTTAACATTAAATAAAAAACAAAAAATATCTTTATATATTTTAAATTGTTCAAATCAACTTTGAAGTGTGGTAATTGTTTAATCTACAATATACAAAAAGTAATCAATTATAAACTATTCTTGAAAAGATTTTACAAATTCAATCATAACAATTTCATCAAATTGTTTCTTTTTGGTCTAATATGTTTTTCACGAAACTTAGGTTTTTCCCAACTCGATAGTAAGTCTTTTTCTCTATAAACTTGAATTATCTTTCTACAGAAAACTCAACTTTGAATTATGCTCCAATTAATTTATTATCCACCAAAAGACTAACCCTAATCTAATTAATAGTTTTGTAAAGAAATTCTAGTTCCTCGTCAAGATATATGCAAAAAAAAAACTCTTGAAACTCGTAAATCGAAGAGTACAGTAAAACAAAATTTGGCAAAATAAATGAATTTCTGATTTTAGTATAAACCCAAAGAGCAACACAATTAGAAAGAAAAAAAATACTAATAAAAAATGAGGATGAAAAAATTGATACACACGAGCAATATAAGATTGAAAGAATGTAATATGCTAAAACCCTAAGAAAAGAATTCTTTAAAAGAGAAGAAAGTAAAGAAAATCTAGAGAAGTCATAGAAAGATAAAAGGATAAAAGAAGAAAATAGAATCTAGATTGATTATAAGAGAATAAAAATAACTAATAATTCTCTTCTTCGTAAACTTCTAGATAACCATATTCTGTTATTCCGTTAATACAATTTTGTTGTTCAATTTTTCATTTTGTTATTCTGTTTTTCAATTCCATAGTTGTTACACGTGCCTAGGCTGCACCCACTTTATATACAGTGTATTCTTTGCTTTCATTGAGACACAATAATAAAAAGCAGTTTTAGGTTTATCTTTCTCTTCTTCCCTTCTCTCTCCTCCTTACATTATCTTCTTTCGCTTCTTCCTTCACACCTTAAATCACTACACCCATTACTCTCCAATTATCAGATGACAATTACCTTATTTGTGTTGGCAAAAGCAGAAGACAGGCTTAAAGTTAAACACAAGATTCTGATGATGACAAAGAATCTCAAAGCCAATTGGAAGACAATATGAAGACACGTGTTTTGATGTTTAAAATTATCTTATAAATAAGTTAAAGAAGCTTAGATAGACTTAGAATCAGCAACATACTCTTAAACCTTCTAGATTATCTTATTTTTGTAAATTTTGTTGTGATAATCGATTATCTTAAGTTGTGCTAAAATTTCAAAAATCCACTAGAATAATCAATTATCTCTCTAGATAATCGATTATCTCCCCATATAATCGATTATCTATTCAAACTTTTGCTTTTATAAAATGCATTGGAATAATTGATTATCATAAGTGATAATCGATTATCCCTTGTATTTTTAGACTTGGCTTTTCAGTTTCTTGACTCAGGTTCTGAATGACTTTAAATAGAACTCATTTTTTCATTTGTGAAACTACCTTTTTGAGAGTTAGAGTTCTAGTGCTGTATTTGCAAAGAGTTCTCTAAGTCTTCTTAAAAGAGCTTTGAAAAGTCTAGTGTGAGTGGAGTGATAACTTTTCCTTAGAGGGGTTTCTAGGAGATTAAGTGTTTTTGCTATTGCTAGGAATGTTAGTCAAGTTCTTTGTATGATTCAGAGGAAGTTTACTTTCATCTCTTATGTCTTCTAGAGAGGTATTTTCTTTTCCTTATTCTCTTTAAATCTAATTGTACTATGATCTTTATAATGATTAAGTTAATCTCTTTGTTTAAAGAGATTAACAACTAGACGTACGATCTTTTGATCTGAACCAGTATAAATATTTGTGTTGAATTCCCTATCTTTTTTAATTTGTCTGGTGTTCCATTTAAAGGAATTAAAGGTTTAATTTAAACGGTAAAATTTGAAAATTTTTTAAAAGTATCAATTTTATTAATAAACTGATTCAACCCCTGTTGGTTTTGTCCATTAACAAATTATTTCGCTGCTTAATTACAACAATTTGGAAGCAACAAATCTTAGCTACAATTCGTGGGTTCAAGCTGTTACATCACATTCCTACTCATTTTCTTTCTACCATAGATGTATGGCATTCACGCCTAGGACATGCCTCTAGTTCTGTTATTGCTCATGCTTTATGTAGTAATAATATCACTTGCATTATTAAACATAATTTTTGTGATATTTAGGGTCTTGCCCCCATTGCTTCTTCGAATGGTGCTCGTTATTACATAGCTTTTTATAGATGCTTTATCACGCTTTACATGGATTTATCTACTACACTCTAAGTCTCAAGTTTCATCTATTTTTATGCTCTTTAAAAACATGGTTGAACTTCAAACTAGTTTTAAAATAAAAAGCATTCAATCTAACAATGCAAAAGAATTCTTTGTTTGAATAAAATTTTACAGCAATATGGCATACACCTCCATCTAACTTGTCCTTATACTCATGAGCAAAATGGTTATGTGGAATGAAAGCATCGTCATATCACCAATGTGGGGCTTACTCTCTTAATAGGTGCATTTCTACCTTTAAAATATTGGGGTGAAGCTTTTCTTTCTGTTGTTATTATTATTAATACTCTTCCAACACTAGTTTTACACAATAATAATCCTTATACCAAATTGTTTCATAAACAACCCGACTATGCCTTTTTTAAGATCTTTGAATGTGCTTGTTATCCCTTAACCAAACCATATAATATTCAAAAGTTCAGGTTACGTTGAGAGATGTGTTTATTCTTAGGTTATAACAATAATCATTGTGGCTATATATGCCTTTCAACCATAAGTAAAAGGTATGTGTCTCGCCATGTGATATTTAATGAACATGATTTCCCTTACACTCATTCTGATAATCCTTTTGTTGTAGCTACATATTTTGAGTCAAGCACTACATCTCACCTACACACACTTACTATTATACCATCATCTATAATTGTCCCTCCTGACACACAAACACCAATTTGGAAAACACTAGTCTCACTCCCTCTGCACCACATGAGATTTCAACTCTGGTTGTTTCTCCCCCTCTTATTGTGACAAATACACCATCACTTCCTCCTATCATTCATACTGCAAGTAATCAACCTCTTATGATCACCAAAGCCAAAGCTGGAGTATTCAAACCACGTAATTTTCACTCAAAGACTAGTACTGAACCTAAGAGTTACAAAACTGTTATGCAATACCCTGGGTGGCTTGCTACCATGCAACAAGAATATCAGGCTCCCCTTGATAATAAAACGTGGGTTTTTACTCCTTTACCACATGGTGCTACTCTCATAGGATGCAAGTGGATTTTCCGAAACAAATTCAATGTAGATGGTACCTTTCTACGACACAAAGCACGTTTGGTGGCAAAAAGATTTCAGCAAAATCATGGCTTTGATTATACAGAAACATTTAGCCCAAGCATCCAATATTCATGTTATTATTTCTATTGCTATATCCAACAAATGGCAAATTCATCAACTCGATATCAACAACTCATTCCTTTATGGAGATCTTGCAGAGGATGCGTTCATGCAACAACCACCTGACTTTACATCGACTAACATCACTCTTGTTTGCAAGCTTCGCAAGGCCATTTATGGTCTCAAGCAAGCATAGAGATCGTGGTATCAAAAGCTAAGTTCCATTCGTATCCATCTTGGTTTTTGCTATACAAAATCTGATACTTCATTATTCATCAACATCACATTAACTCATACATTGTTTGTCCTTGTATATGTTGATGACATAATTGTATATGGTTATGTCTCAATCACAATATATAAAAGACATTCTTCAACGGGCCAACATGATCAATGCCAACTCCTTTCTGACACTCATGATATCCTTTGCACAACTCTCTCAAGATGAAACAACTATGGTTGAAGACCCACGTTGTATCACTCTATTGTTGGGGCTCTACAAATATCTAACCATTACACACCTATACCTTTCTTTTTCGGTCAATAAGGGGTGTCAATTTATGCACAATCCTCAAGAACATCACTGGCATGCAGTGAAACGTATTTTGCATTATCTAGTTGGAACTCTTCACATGGGTGTTCATATTTGTCCTTCATTAGACTTTTCCATTCATGCATACTGTGATGCTAACTAGGGTGCCGATATTAATGATCGGAAGTCGACTTCAGATTTATGTATTTATCTTGGTTCGAATCTTGTTTCGTGATCTTCTCGAAAACAAAAGGTCGTCTAGCGCAGCTCTATTGAGTCCGAGTGTTGCAGTATTGCGGTTGTCGTGGAATTACGTCGTGACCACATCAACATCATGTTCCATCAATCAACATAAAATCATTTCTCATACCAACTCCATATCACTTTTATAACCAACCATTCCATATAGTTCACATGACAAGATCATACCAAACTCATTATTTCCATTCCAAAAAACACTTAACACATGCATACTTAACCAAATCATGCCTTAACAGAGTAATACAATCATACAAGTAATCACCAACCAAAAACAGAGGGAAAAACAGGCACAGAGCGAACCCCTGTGTAAGACCCGTGGAAATTAATTAATTAATTAATAAATAAATGCGGGAAAAGAGGACTTATATTACATTAAATGTTATTTGTTATGACGTGAAAAAGTACTAACTCAAATGGTTGAGAATACTTTTGTGTGTTAATTGTTTTATTATTATTTTGATAATATATTTGTGACTGGTGAGTGATATTATAATCATAGGATTATAATAGTTATCACTAAATCTGAATTTGCATAATGGTTGTACTTTGGCCTTATAAGTGAAGGGTCACGGGTTCAAACCTAGATGGACATAAAGTAGACTTTATTTTTGCTAAATTTAGTTTGGAGTGAATGTGAAAAGGTAGAGGGAACCCAAGTAGAAGGGACAGCCAAGAGGGTCTAAAAAACCACCTGATAATTACCATTGAATAGGCATTAAACCCATAATGAGGCCCAATTTCATGTCAATTTTTAAACCCATTATCAAGACACTTATAAAAACCAAATTCTAGGTGGAAGGAAGGGTTTTGGCAGTGTTGGGAACTGGTTTTGAGAGGAGAACGAAATTAGGGTATGCAAGGGTTGAAACAAAGGCATTGGTGAACCAAGGAACCTTAATCCTTCCTAATTTTTAATCAAGAAATTCAGGTAAGGGAAACTATCTTTTGTGCTTGTAACTTTCATTATATGTATGATGGTTTTGTGTGTTTGCCTTCTCAATTGTAATGGGAGTGTTGTGAATTCGTGTATCTGTGATCAAAGTAATGAATTGGCTTGATGGTTTAAAGTTGCAAAACCCTTTTGTGCATTATATGTTTTGGGAAGGTGGGTTTTGGGTATTGTATTGGTTAATTTTGGCCAAACCTTTAGTTTTGGTGTTTTAAATTTGATTATACCATATTCATATGAAGTACTTGTGGTTATGAATTGTTTAGTATTGCGCACACTATGAGTGGCATCGTTTGGCTATTTTCGTGTGTGATCAGAGGAGAACCTCTGCAATTTTCGCCCAAGCGAGTCCATCTCGCCTAAGCGAGAGTTGTAGAGTCTCATTTTTTAGTTTTGTTTCGCGTCTCTCGCCTAGGCGACTTGTGTTAGGGTTGAGTGACCAATACTCTCGCTTGGGCGAGAGAGGCTCGCCTAAGCGAGGTCGGGATGAAGCTTGTGCATGTTGAGCGTGACTTCTCATCCAGGCGAGGGGTTTTGAGGTGTTGAGCGACTGATACTCTCGCTTAGGCGAGAATGGCTTTCCTAAGCGAGGTCGCGATGAGACATTGGTGGGGATTACGTTGAATCCTCGTCCAAGCGAGGAGTTTGGTGTGTTGAGCGAACACAGTCTCGCTCAGGCGAGCAGGGCTCGCCTAAGCGAGATGTTGTGGAGCAGCCACTGGTTCATACTCGCTCAAGCGAGGTAGTTTAGCCTAAGCGAGACCGATGTTCTAGCTTGGGCGAATAGGCATGGCTTAAGCGAGAATGTCGAGGAGCCAGGTTCTTATACATTGTTTAGAATATTTGCTTGGTATTTCCTAACTTATACGAAGTTATATGCATGTGTTTGTGGTGATTGGGCTTGAAGGACTAAGTCCATAGGATTCTGGGATGTGCTTGGAATGAGTTGCGAATGAGGAGTTCGTGATGGGTGGACCGCATGTAGAACGTGAACAGTTAGTTCACTGGAGGTACTTTTGTTGGGATGAATGAGCGAGGAAGTTCATTTCATGCTCAACTTGGGAATGCTATGAGCGAGGGAGTTCATAGTAGGAAAGGCGGGTATGCGGTCCGGGTCCAAGCAAGGGTTCAGATGACGGGCGAGGGAGTCCGTGAAGCAAGACTAAAAGCGGGATAGGCTTGTAGGTTAGACCACGAGCGAGGAAGGTCGTTGAAGCATATGAAGTCCCAGATTTAGAGTACATGCATGAACTCATATTGTTTATGAGTGTGAGAAATAGGGTATTTATTTTTGAAAATAAACAATTGGATACTTATGTTTGGGCTGGGAATTTAATTTCATATTTATTTATGTTTATGTGCATAGCTCATCCTATCTGTTTGTGTGTGGCGGTGATCGGGTAATTTATTACCCGGGAGTATATGATGTTTCAAGTGAGCCAGGAGACGCTTAGTGGCGGAGAGGGGGCCCAATGCACGAGGGGATTTTATAACTGTTTTTGGTTAATTTATATGTAATTTGATTACCGTTTTTACGGTTTTAGAATATTTGGATTATTAATGTTTTAAAGTTTTGAAATTTCCCGTGGTTTTAGGGAAATAGTTTCATTAATAAATGAGGTTTTAGTTATATAATTTATTGCACCAGTCTCGCTCAAGCCATGGACCCTCGCTCAGGTGAAAGGGGTCTTTCGCTCAAGCTATAGACCCTCGCTTAGGCGAGACTGCCAATAGAGGGTTCTGCTGATTTCGCGATTTCTCGCTTAAGCGAGCCCTCCTCGCCTGAGCGAGACCACCCCTCGCTCAAAGGTGAGGTTCCTCGCCTGAGCTACAACTGCAGCGACACACCTCTAGCTCCCATAGGTTCTCGCTTAGGCGAGCCCCTCTCGCTTGAGCGAGACATCACCTCGCTCAAAACAACAGCTCTTCGCCTGAGTGAGAGCTCGAGTATGAACCTGGCCTATTTCTGCTAGTCTCGCCTGGGCGAGATAGTCTCGCTTGGGCGAGAGTATCAATACTCATCATTGTTCTCCCTGCGTCAGCCATACATACGCATTCAAACAACTCAATAAGGCATTTCATACACTCACAGTAGTATAGGGGCCATTCAAACATGACACAAGCTGAAAAATAGGTATATCTACGGAATATATGAAAGGCTCTAGTTTCCCTTTCCTGGAAAGAGGTAGAAAAGGCTTCGACACCAAATGACAGAGTACAACAGCTCTAGGGACACATTAACGAGCTGGAAAGATAGCAGAACAGAACCGAAACGAGGTTACTATGAAACCCTAACTAGAAATACAAAAATGTGATTAAAGAGGACAAGCATGAGCTGGGAAATCACTTACATGGAGTAGGAAAACGAGATTGAGCTTAAGCAAACTTGACAAAGGCTAAAGACCAAACCCTAGCAGAGGGTTGCTGTAGCTATAAGAGGAGAAAAGAAAGCTGATTCGTTTATGGAAAACAAAAGAGTGAATAAGTTAGGCTGCTCTAGCGGTTTTGGACACCCTGTCGCAACTTAAATCGCGACGGGACGACGAACCAAAAATTAAAATTTGCAAAAACTAGAGTATGGAGTTGCCACCATAGTTTGTTATGGAAAACTAAGGAAAAAACAAAAAACGATAAAACAAGGTATGCGAAAAATCAGATTTTGGGTCTGGGAGTCGGTTACACGTGGGGAAGGTATTAGCACCCCACAATGCCCGTCCTAAGATGGTACCTTTAATTAAATGTGCAAAAGTTATGTGCTTTTTTAAAATATTTATTTTCCCCAAAAGTAATAATAAATGAATTTACAAAAGAAATAAAAATTTTGTTTTTTTTTGTTTTTTGGGCCTTACGAGGATTAATCCTCACTCCTATGTATCTCTATGTGAATGGAAAATCAGGGTTATGTAGTTCTTCATGAAAAACTATTTGGAAAAATATTTTAAAAATGATTTAATTTTTTTAATAATTTTGAAAACCTTTTTATTTAAATTTTTAGTATTATTTTAATATTGATGTCGTGCGCGCGAGTGGACGGACAGACACTGAAAATAAATTCTTTTTTCAGTCCTTGATTTTTTTTTATCTTTTTAATCTTTTATAATTTTTCATTTTTTTAAAGTTATTTAAAAGTGGATGTGAATTTCACTGAAACGTGAGCAACCAAATAGATATTAAAGAGTAAATAAAGAAAACTATTTTTTATTCTTAAATTTATATATACTTTTTAGAGAAAGAAAAGGAACGAAAGTCTAAATTGGGTGACATGCGACGCGATCGGTCGAATAGACAACAAAGAAATGAGAAAAAATATTTTTTAATGATTTAAAAAGAATAATAAAAATTGATTAAAATAAATCAAAACAAAAAACAAAGCAATTGCCAGTGAAGTACCTTTAAAAATGTTCAATATCTCCTCTCCTTTTCTCTTCTTTTTTTTTTTGCCTCATTTTCTAATTTTATGTGTTTTTTTTTTTAAGGGAGATAAAAATGAGATGGGTTTGTGTGGGTGGTAATGAAAGAGAAAGAGAAAGTGAAGAGAATAGAGAGAGTGCAGAGAATTTTTCTTCTCTTATTTTTCTACCTCCTTCAATATTTTTTTTTGAAAGAGAGATAAAAAAGAAGGTGTGTGTGGTAGTGGTGATGGGAAAGAATTAGAGAAGTGCAGAGAATATCTTTTTTCGGTCATGATAGAGTGCGTATTCATACTCACACCTTGCAATATCAATACAATCTCACCCTTAATTGTAATGAACAATATAAGGAAGGAATTGATCATGATAGCAGCACATTATGGAGATCAAATCATAGCAAATCAGAGCACAAAATCAATCAAGATCAGTAATATTGATTCTAACCATTAACAAATCAAAGCACAAAAATCAATCCCAAATAGTAATATTGATTCTAATTATATGAAGAGATATTGCTTTTAATTATTATAATCATATCACTAATTTCTCTATCAGAACAAAGGTAGAAGATATGTTGAGTTGTTGGGCTCATGAAGAGGAGTGTGATAATAAATTAAGCTATTCCTTTGTTTTCTTTTTTTTCATCTCTCTTTTTTCCTTATTTTTTTTTAAATTAAAGTTTGAAAATCTTTGAAGATTTTTTTTTTCACATTTTTTTT
>Ga0099822_1007991_pt1 | contig 13586 bp, 6 predicted proteins | sample CowpeawhiteBW_FD_76839 | JGI IMG/M metagenome (GOLD analysis project Ga0099822, IMG submission 76839) | Root nodule microbial communities of legume samples collected from California USA - Cow pea white BW | ecosystem: Host-associated > Plants > Roots > Nodule | place: USA: California | collected... | reverse complement strand
TTTGATTAGGTGATGTATTATAACTTTTATTAGTGTATAAAAAAGAGATTCATTAGAATTTAAAAGATTGAAGTAAACAAACATTTAAAATATATTTTAATTTGAATATTTGTTTTCCTTTTACATTTTAAAAAAAAATTAAATTTTATCAACTATGTTTCATTAACGTTTGCAAATTTAATAAATGTTTTGGTTCTCATAAAATTTTATTTGGTACTATATCTAAAATGTAAACAACTATAATTTATTTTAAACTTTTATTATGTTTATTATTTGTTTTTTGTATCATTTTGATCAAATGATGTATTCTAACTTTTATTAGTATATAAAAGAGAGATTCATTAAAATTTAAAAGATTGAAGTAAACAAACATTTAAAATATATTTTAATTTGAATATTTGTTTTCCTTTTATATTTTTTTAAAAATATTTTTAAATTTTATCAACTATGTTTCATTAATATTTGCAAATTTAATAAATGTTTTGATTCTCATGAAATTTTATTTGGTATTATAATCTAAAATGTAAACAATTATAATTTATTTTAAAGTATTTGATATCGAAGAAACAATCATCCTTCTAATATTGAATATTTGATAATATTATGTTTCCTTTACCTTAATTTTTTATTATTTTATAAAAATTAATTAAAATTAATACTGAAGTAGTAAGAAAACGGGTATGGGTATGAGTACGGGATTATACATGTTACCCGATGGGGATGGGGATGGGACAAAAGTTTGATACCCGTTGGGTTTGGGTATGGGTATGGGGATGAATTTTTTTCTACGGGGATGGGTATGGGATAGCGAAACCCATCCCCGCCCCGCCCTGTTGTCATCCCTATGTACAGAAAAATTTCTTAATACGAAATTTCGAATCTGAACAGTTTATCAACCATCCCTATGTAAATCATATCAATGTGTTCTGCAAATACATAAGGATTTCAATTAAAGATTAATTAAATTAATTTCTTAATGAATTTAAACTAAGAACAATTTGATGTAGAAAATGTAAACCTAATTCAGATAGAATTCTTATACTAGTTCACTCCTCTTTAGCTACATCCAGTTGGTAAGGCAACCTTAGCCTAACTTTCCACTAGTTCAAACGATTAACATAATCCTTATAAGATTCAAACTTTTAAATATACAACCTATACAATAAGGCTCTCAAATCACACAAGAAATCAACACAACACAACTAGAAAATTTCTTGCAGATTTGGAATCAAACCAGACAGACCACAAATGCACAAGAAGGATCAAACCTCAATGGTGGCTCTCCCTAGCCAACCACGAACCTTCTTCAATGCACACACTAAGAGCAAGAAGCTAAGTGAAAATTCCCACTGGACCTTAAGATATCATGCTATCTAGATGTGAAGGTTCATTGCACAAAAGCTCAAGAGAAGGAAAGAATGGGTTGATTCAAAACAAAATAAAGTGGAATGTGCATGAATAAAGAAAACCCAAGAGCAATTAACAAAAAAACCCGAGAGTAATAAAAGGGAAACAAATCATAAAATGGAAAGGAAATGAATGGTAGAATGTGAGAAGCATGCCACTACAAAGGATAGCCCAAAGTCATGGACTCCTTTGAAGATAAGTGATAGTGCTGCCACTTGAGTCTAGGCTCAAGATAAGGCTTAAAAGTATTAATTCCCTAAGGAGGAAACACTCACAATGGTTGATACACAAAGGTGTGTAATTATCCAAAATGTTAAACCATTTTACAGGTGTTAGAGGACCCCTTATATAAAAGTGTGTAAGGGTCTTTAAGCAAAAGCACAAAGTTCTAAAAAGGATTACGATGCAAATAACAACACCTAGAATCTAGAAAGTAGGTCAACAAAGGAGCATATAGACATATTTTAGAAGCCTTCTTAGTCAAGGTAAGGTGGATGCTTTAACACCCCTTTCGAGATGCCACGTGTAAATTTATAATTGCAAAAATCCCAAAATTAAATTTTGATACCATCATATTAAATAGGAACATTTAACACTTTTTTTTCATTGAAAGCCACTTTCCAAAATGTTCATCCGAATGAAACTTTATTATCAAGTAAAACATTAATGAAAGCAACCAAACTGGTTTAAGTTCTCTGAAACAAAGCTTATTACAAGTTTAAAAACTCAAAACTAGTCAAACTATTACAATTGACTTATTCAAAATTAACCACTTCCAAAATCTTTTCATAAAACTTCCTAGGAAGTTTTCCCACGGCTCCTCACAAGTATGGCTTTCCATTAGCATCTGCATCAACATCTGCTCCCGTATAACACACGTTATACGATCATTGCACAAAAACAAACTCAAAAAAAAGCAAGGGTGAGCTAACAAAAAAAACATCATATACATAAATCTCACCTTGCGTTATCCCAACATATGCTCCTTTAAATCTCGCCCAAAATTACATTTTTGCATACTTTAAGCCACCATGTTTGCAAGAAAAAGTTATAAATGTAAGTTAGGCTTACATTTTATAATTAAGTAATTACATTTTTTTTAAATGAAAGTGTAATGTGCAACACTAATTGATGAATAAAAAATTGTTTGTCTAGAATGCCTAAATTATAAAAGCACTTGAATAAAAAAAAGTAACACATCTTATTAATGGACTTTTGCTAACAAACAAAAGGAGGAAAAAATATCTATGGTGCAATTTCTTATGAGTTTTGTAAGACTCGGAAAAAATAAATAAATTTCAAGAATGGTAGGATGGGTGTGAATATGTTTATTTAAAGTAATAAATAATAATTTATATAGAAGTAAAATGCAACACAATTGGTTAGAGCTCAATATAAAGGTTAAGAGGTCATCTCTTTGATTTGAACTATGTGCATTTGATATTTTTTATTTTTATTGGACATCCTTATGTTTGTAACTATTGTTTGTAATGTTTTAGCTTGGGAGTGGTAGAAAGGTAGGTTTGAGAGATTGACTAGAATTTTTAAAGGGCAAGAGAAGCTTGAAGAAGGAAGGAGTTTATAGCAAAGTCAAGTCTCAATTATTGAAGAAATTCCAAGTAAGATGAGTTGTCCTTTTACTTATTATGTGATTGTGTTTGGATAAACGTTTTAATGTTGTATCATTGGTTCTTGTTTTCTTATGCTTGTTGGAATGAAAGTGGGTTTGGGTTGGAATGACGTTGTCAGAATCAATTTGTTCAGTCTAGGAAAAAAAATTGGTTGAAGGTGGTTTAATTCATGATGGAATTATGTGCATGCAATTTTAAAAGGATGTTGGATGAAGGTGAAGATTAAATTGATCTATTTTGTTTATGGGTGTTGTTTTGGGTAATAATTTAGGTGGAGAATGTGTTTAGGTGGGTAGTCTATAAATTACAGTGTTGTGAAGTTTATAATTTAAGTTGATGAGTGCAGAATTATATTTGGTTCATTGTGGTTGTATGAATGGGTAAATGAAATGGATTCTCATAAGAGCATGGCTTAATTGAGTGCAAGATTAAATTCATTATGTGCAGTTTTCTCTTCGTATTTGATTAATTTGTTGATTGAACCTTTGTTGTGGTGATGTGAAATGCACCTAGAATGAAAGATTGAAAGGTATGGTTTGAAGTTTTGTGAATGATTATGTGTGGATTATTGTCGTACAATGTTATTTAGTGTATTTCCAAGTTGGGTGTTTAAAAATTAATAAAATTGTGCAATTTCACATTTTTTTTCATATTCTGATGAGTGTGTATATTTCTAGTCTACACAGTTTTGGTAAAATTGAGTTTCGTGGTTCTTTAACTGTTGGATTGAGTGGACCCTTTGATAGTTGATCGGTAACATGTTGTTCTTCAATTTGACCGTTGTGATTCTTGTTTAAAGTGCTATAGTTTAAGAAATATGTCACAAACTACTGCATGATGATGTTTTTCATATTCTGGCGAGTGTGTATATTTTTATTCAACGTAATTTTGGTAAAATTGAGTTTGTTGGTTCGTTAACCGTTGGATTAAGCTGAAAGATTGACAGTTGTTCCATAACATGATATTATTTGGTTTGACCATTTGGATCGTCGATTGGAGGTCTATAGTTGGAGAAATATGTCACACACTATTGTAGTGTTTTTGGGTGTGTGATGATAATTTTTTGCTTTAAAATTTTGGTGTATAATTATGGTTATTGATTTTGTGCAATTTTGTACAAAATCTGTTGTGTATTATATGTTAAAACTATTAAGTGCAAAGAAATAATGCTTGGGTTATGATATGATGAAGTATGGTTGATCATATGATGATGTTATAAGCATGTATATGTGTATATGTTGATGATGTATGGATTCTCATGTAATCGTAAACCCATGTTAGTTCTTTTACTTAGAGGCCTTTGGTGAGTCAGGTAAAAGAGTTTATTTCAGCCATATGGCTTTGTCATAAGCTTAGCAAGAGTGCTCTTACCCAAGGCTTTGGTGAGTAGGTAGAGTTATTGCTTGTAAGTCTTATGGAAAGTAGGAGAAATGCCCTTTTCCAAGAGGTGTTGGTGCAGGAAAGGTAAATGGTTAGCTATGAGAGAGTGTCATATCAAGTGATATTATTTGGTGACAATGTAAATTGGTTGTGTTATGAACATATGTGATCATGCTAGGTGGGTTGTATGTCGAAATATATTTTCTATGCGATGTTTTATCTAGTTAACTCACTTGGATGTTGTGGTTGTGGTTTCCACCTATGATGATCGTATGACTAGCGTTATATGGGAGTAAAGTGATGTTGCAGATGATCTTGATTTAGATGCACAACAATGACGAGCTTCGGCATTGCATTGAGAAGAAAGATTTTTATGTCTAATGTTTTTGGAACAAATTTTATTTTAGAAATAATGTATAAGTCAGATGATTTTGACGTTGGATATTCTTTTAATTTGGAATGTTTATTTTGATGAAATAAAGGAAGTTTTGTTTTTATGTGAAAAATTTTCTATGTATTTTTTTAGTAGCATCTTGACGGGGTGTTACAAGTTCTCTATCTCTTTTCTCTTTATCATGTCTTTCTTCACTCTATTTCAAGTTCATAGGTGAGTTGTATTGTTGTTTTTATCAAGTTTAGGATTTATAAAGAAAATTGTGTTATGGAAGTTATAATAACTCAATCTTGATCTTAGCAACTTGTTATCTATTCACAATTTGTTTCCTTCTTTTATTGATTGCAAATCTTCATTCTAAAAGTATTCCTAATCTTTATTTTTGTTGCAAATTTGGTGCTTTTTATTGACCCAATGGCGGAAAGCACTGCTATAGGATATATGCAAGCTAAACTCAATCATCATAATGAGGAAATTCATCACATAATAACTTTGTTAGAGCAACGTGCAGAAACTTCTCAAGAACCTGATGATTATTTGCACGTTATGGTTTATCATACTAATGCCATAACCCAAAAGCGCTTCAAATAACTACAAAGGTATTTGGATACTTTACTTGTACATCAAAATCGGCATGGGACTGAACTCTTCAACAAATGATCAATAAAAAGTATCTTCAACTGTATCCATGTTTTAGGTACCTGATATTTCTCTCATTTTTTTTTTTTTGCATTTTGATGGTCTTACACCAGTTCTTGAATGTATCTTGAAAGTTGAATTTTTTTTTCAATATCCATCACCATTCAAATGCCTCATGGCTGCATTGTTAAAATTACAACAAACAAGTTTTGTTTCTAACTATTAGTTACAATTTATGGATATAGCAACTAAATCTAATGGTTTATCAAATTAAGCCTTGGTATATTGTTTCATAGGTGGATTACATAAGGATATACATAGAGATGTTATTGTTATGACCCCTTTTCTTTTTCTTTTATGCAAGTTATTTTGTTAGCAAAATTATATAAAGAAAAGTATGTCTAATAATACTTCTACACGACATTCTTTGCAAAATTTGGTTTCTAAATATTCCTTGCTTCACATAATGTTACTATTTCTCCTGTTACTACTAAATCGAATCCTAAAATCTCTTTACCCGCTCGTTTATCCACTCCATCTTTGCCACCAATAAAGTCTAATGGCATTAGGAAGATCACTCCTGCAGAAATCCAATTAAGATGTGAAAAAGGTTTGTATTATTTCTATGACGACAAATTTACTTTTAATCACAAATGCCCAAATTGACATATTATGATGTTACGACGGGAAGAGGTATATGAGGATCAGCTAGAATTAAAACCTAAATCTGAATTGCAATATATAAACCCTAATAGTGAAGACCGTCACTTGTCTCTTAATGCGTTAAAACAAAGGTTAAAAGTAGGGATAATAAGGTTTAAAACATATACAAATCAATCACCCATTGTTGTTTTAATTTATGGGAGTAGTTTTGATAATTTTCTCCTACCAAGAATTGTCAAATAATATACAAAATAGAACCTGTTCCTTTTTAAAAAGATATCATATGTGATGGAAATTATGTCAGTTAAAGGATTGACTAAAAAATTAACCATTAAGGCTCATGGGAATATTTTTACTTTTCTTTTATTTTTGTTACCTACATTTAAGGGTGATTTGATTTTAAGTTCTTATTGGTTAAAAACTATAGGACCACATATTTCTAATTATGGAGAACTTCATTTAAAGTTTTTATATAATGATAAATTTAAAGTTTTGCAAGGTGAAGTTGACAACAACAATTATATGCTAAACTATCAAAATGTTATTTTATGGTTAAAGAGATAAAATATTTAGGAAAATACTATTTCTGGAGCAGGGGTTGCTATAAAAAATGTCTAAAGTGGAAGTTTTAAAAAACTGGCCTTAACCTATATCTATTAAAAGATTGCGGGGATTTTTGGGCTTGATGGGATATTGTAGAAGCTTTATTAAAGGATATACTAAAATTGTTACACATTTTACTAACTTGCTTAAGAAAGCCTCATTTAATTGGTCTTTTGTTACTAATGAATATTTTCTTGCCTTGAAACAAGTGATGGTTTCTACACCTGTTTTGGTTCTTCCTAACTTTAGTGAACCCCTCATATTGGAAATTGATACATCTAGAAGTGGTGTTGGTGTTGTCCTTAGTCAACATAACCACCCTATCACTTGTTTTTCAAAGAAACTATCCTCATGAAGTCAAAAATAATCAACTTATACACATGTAAGGGAAACTTTAACAAACTTTAGACATATTTGTTTTGTCACAAGTTTACAATTAAAATTAAGGGTTAAATATGTTTTTTGTCCCTTAACTTTCAGTGAATTTTTGAATTAGTACATTTTGAAACTTTGGACCAATTTAGTCCTTCATCTCTTGAAATACGTGGATTTAGTCCTTTTAATCAAATTTTATAAGGTTTATTTGACGTTTTGTACGTATTTCAGGATTGTATTTGAATTTTTTATAATGTTTAACACATTTTTGCTTCAATATTAAGTTAAATATTATTATGAAATGCGCTTGAAATGTCAAATAAACTTAACAACATTTGATTAAAATGACTAAATTCACGTATTTCAAAAGATAAAGGACTAAATTGGTCCAAAGTTTTGAAATGGATGAATTCAAAAATTCTCTGAAAGTTAAGGGACCAAAATCATATTTAACACTAAAATTAATAAAATAAAAGTCTAAAAGAATTGAAACAAAAATTTCAAACTCTGGAAGAACAACAATGGTTACAAATATTTTTAGGATATGATTTTATAATTCAATATATACATTGAAAATAAAATAATGTTGATTCTTTATCTACACCTTTTTGTATGGCTTGGTATACTTTTATAGGATTATGACTTCAAGAGGTTCAGAACTTAATGAAGATATTGCACTGCATGATTTGTTGGTGCAAGACATCTTTCGAAGGGCAAGTGAATAGAGTTTGTCAACATTTTATACATTTTGCATATAAAAATCAAAGTAAAAAAATTATTACAAACCCCTAACCAAGGGACCAATCACAAGAAGCATGACCAAGCACTTGCAAGAAGAGTTGGATTCATTTGTGAAAGGTGGGCATAAGCTCTTATTCTCTTGGGCCACAATGGAGTGCAATTAGAAGAGTAGGTTTTTAGGCCTTATAATAGGCCAAATAGTCTAGGATTTCCTTTTTGGGCCTTGTATTATGGGTCAAGTAGTGTAGGGTTTCTAGACCTAGGGAGAGTGCCTAAAGTAGCACATTTGAGGATTGAATACAAGTTAACATGTGTCTAGCTTTCGCTTGGAGAGCAATGTTTGTGACGAGAAAAAAATTCTTACTTTTTAACTATTATTTATTTATTTATATTATTTTCTATATTATAATAAAAAAATTGAAACATAATTTTACAATAACATATCACATGATTAAAATATTCACATAAGCATATATTTACAATATTGTATGCATCTTATATCCACACCATTTAGTACATCTTATATTTCCTATACTATAAGAGGAAGAAGTGTTATTTATTTATAGTTTCCCCTCTATATACTAACTTTCAAATAGGTGGAGGGAAAAGGTTATGGATTAGGTTCACTTGGACTGTTGGGGATAAATAGAAGGTAACTCCGATTTTTCATTCGATGACAATCGGCGCGTTTGAAGCAGAAAGGAAAGTAACAGTAGAGTTTTCAGTTCCCTGAAATGTCACAAAATTATTCACTACATTGGTTTGTCATTCATTCCCCGGGAAAACAGCCACAATATCGGTGAAGAAGGGATCAGGCATGTTGCGAGCAGTCATCTATGATAAGGTTATAAAATTTTGTTTTTCATACACAATCATAAAATAGGGAAGTGAGACAAATATCACATAAAAAAATATACAACATATCATAATAAGATATAATGAAATGAAAATTCTCTCAAATCCATAAAACTGGATTTTATCATACTTTATAAAGATATTGATTAATTTTGTAGTGACTAGTTAGGATAAATGAGCTCATGGCCACCAAAGTAACTCAAGAACATCTCATCTTGAGTAATACTAACTCTTTTAAATCCCCAAAGTCATACCTCCAACTACAATAATCAAATATTTATTTATCATAAATTATATTTCAATATTAAACCATATAATTGTATAAATAAATAGATAGGATCAATGAATAATTAAAATAAATATAAATAAATAAAAAGGATCAGTACGTAATTGGAGATAAATATAAATAAGTAAATGAGAGTAAATATAAACTGAATAAATAGGACTAATGCACAACTAGAGATCAATATAAATAAATAAATAAGAAGAAGAACTAAATATATATTAGAATGAGGTTAGGGACACCTCACTTAAGGTAAATATAGATGACTCCTCCCCTTACCTTAGCTATGGAAGATATGCTTTTGAAGATGATCTTTGTATTTTATTTTTCTCCTCTTTCTTTTCTCACACTCGCAAAGACTCTCTACTTCTCCTCCTTTTTTTTTTCTCATTGTCTCTCTTTCCTTCCCCTTTGATTCAGTTCACCCATATTTATACTAACATTTTGTAATGATTGCATTTAGTTTAAAATGCACTATTTTGTTTTTGTTTCAGTTTTTCCTTGGTTTAATTTAGTTAGTTAAAGATTGGGCTACCAAGATTTTGTTTATCCTATCTGACGTTAACATTAACTTGGCTTAGCATTAACTGTGATTTGCCATTTTGACCACTCTTGGTGCATACATATGGATTGTAATGTTGTGGTGCAGATTCAATCTTTTTTTTTTTTAGTTTACTTTATCATAATATATAAAGTTTCTACATATATATTATTAAAGTTAAGTTCGGAGAAGACTATAATTTTTTTTATTAAATATATCCATAATATTTAAAATTACTTCAATAAATAGTATTATAAAATTATTGTGTAATATATATTATAAATATGTTTATATTATTATTATTATTATTATTATTATTAATCAAGCAAAATATATGAATTTTTGAAACTAAAATTTTAGCTGTAATGTTATAAGTATTATAACTTATTTTGAAGTATATTATTTTGTAGTAATATTTTTATTATAATTATTTTAATTGCAAACACTTAAATTTTGATTTCTTGAATAATTATAATTTTTATATCATATGTTCATAATTTATTTTACTAATCACAATACATATGGAAAATAATGTATCATAAGATTTTAGGTATTGTCATACTGAAAATATTGTGGTATAAATTTTGAGATGTTACAACGTTGATGGCGCCTTAGGTTTTTCTCCTTTTGGAGAGGAAGGGATGTACCATGCCATGTGTCTCTCCCTCATTGGAGAGCTTTTTCCCTTGGTCCCCAAGTTAGCCAAATTAGGGTATTTCCTTCTCCATTTTAGAGACAACTTTAGGGTTCCTTAGCTTATAAATAAAGGTGTCTACCCCATGTAAAAACTACTTTTGAGTAGAGTAATGTTACGTTACCAATTTTTAGCCATACTACTCTTCGTAAGTCACCAAAGGCTAGAACACCCCTTCTAGGTTTCCTCTAGCTACCCTTCATCTTGAGTTGGCCTAATCTCTCTTGAGAGCACCCTAAACACCACACCATAGACCACTATTTGCTAACCAACATCCACCAACCATCAAGCTTCCACACCCATTTGGAGTCTCCAACTTGCTTGAGTCATATATCTTGGAGGAGCCTCCCATCATTTGGTATCAAGAGCCTTGGTTCTTCAAGAACAAAGTATCTTGGCCCATGGTTTTTATTTCTTGTATTTTGTGTTTTCTATGCATGTTTCCTTTTACTATCTTGTTTGTGAACCGTTCATTTTTGTGTTTATGGTTCTTTTTTGTGTTTCATGACCATTACTACTACTTGTTTTTAGTGTGATTAAATTGCTTGAAATTTGAAACAATTGATGTTGTAAAAGTTGTTTTCCAACAACATATCGTATCGTCTTTTGAGAAAAAATGAGTGGCCTAGTGCACCATTAGCTCACAGCTTGCATAAACAATAAGCACCCCTCTCTTTTTTAGTTGTTTTTGGTTTTGTTCATCAATTATAGTGCCTTTCCTTTGGTATTTCTCTTTTGTGTGCTTAACCTTTGTTGTTAGCTTTTAATTTTCTTGCTTTCCATCTTGGACGCTCTCGGTTTTGTCACACACAAACTTCTTTTTTACTAGCTTTGTTTCATTGTAAGCCTTTTATTATTTTCTTTCTTGGCCTCCTTCATAATCATGGTGTGTTTTGTTGTGTAACCTCTCTTTTGAGGTGAACCAAATCCTTGAGGTAGCATCTTAGGGGGTGGAAACCTTAAGAGGAGTTCCAAGCCTTGGTGAGGAGACAAGAAGAAGAGGATTGAAACACTTGGAGAGTAGGAGAAACACTTTGGTTGTATGTTCATTTGCTTTCTTTGGTTGTAATACTTTCCTTACTTTCTTCTTTGTAACTTTGGAATAATTAGGTGTCTTGGGGGAGCCTTTGGTTTTCATCTCATCTCCTAATTAGAACCTTAACTTCTATAGTGAAATACAACTTAGTTGGTAAGTGCTTTGAAGGTTCTAAATGCCTTCGAGTCTTACCATTAGGCTGTATAGTTAGATTTAATTACTTTTCTTAATTGGTTTTATTTGCTTATGGTTTAGTATGTGTCTAGCTTTCTTTTCAAACTTAATTCCTTTTGAAAAGTTTAGTGCAAGAGTGTTTGGGTAAACTTTGGCAAGGAAAGACTTGGTTTTAAGTAATTCCTAGTGATTCACCTTTCTTTCCTATAAGTGAACTTGAGTATTCTTACCTCCTTAAGTCTCTTAAAAAATTCTTTCTGAAGAAATGGTTTTTGTTTGTTGCATGGCATAAAAACCTTAAGATATCTAGAGGACCTTCTTACCAAATTGGTAGTGACTCTAATGAAGAGACTTCAAAAGACTTAAACTAAATAAGCCAAGAGCTAAAGTCACTAAAATTTTGGAGGAAGCAATATGTAATTTTAAAAGAAAATGAGAAAATAGAAAGAGAGACCCATCTTGCCATCCTTGAAGAAGAGCTTAGGATTCTTAAGCAAAAAGAAAAGAAAATAAAATTCGAGAAAAGTTGAGTAGAAACCAATCAAGGGGAAGCTCTAAAACTCCCACGCAACTCACACACTATGAGGAGGATAGTAGAATTGCCAACCAACACTATCAACCTCCTCCACCTAGAGGAAATAGAAGAGAGTGTGAAATAAAGCATGGACCTAGAGAGGTTAAGGTAGATCTCCCTCATTTCCATGGGAAAGAAGATATTGAGGCATACTTAGATTAGGAGTGAAGGTAGAGCAACTCTTTTTTTGGCACCAAGTGACTGAGGAGAGAAAGGTTCCCATAACAACCCTAAGCATTAAAGGGAATGACATGTATTGGTGGACTTCCTTAGAGAGGGAAAGAAGACCCACTAATTCCCCTCAAGTTGAATATTGGAATGACTTGAGAAGTGTCATGAGAAGAAGGCACATTCCCTCTCACTACCATAGGGAGCTTATGGACAAGCTCCAAAGGCTACAATAAAGAACCTTAAGTGTAAAGGAATATAGGCAAAAGATGAAGCTTTACATGATGAGGGCGGGAATTAGAGAAGGGGAAGAGACAAATATCTCTAGAGGTCTTAGTGGTCTCAATCTTGAGATTAGAGATAGAGTGGAATTGTTGCCCTACCAAGACTTAAACGACTTGGTACAAATTTGCATAAAGATAGAGCAACAACATTTGAGAAAAAGTTTGAAAACTCTCCATTCTAACTTTTATGTTAAGAAAGACTACAAAAGAGAGGGTAAGCAAGTGAAACAAGAAGAACCCTCTAGGAATCTAGAGAAAGAAAGGGAAAGCGAGAAATAGAGGGATGGATCATCATCACATAAGCGCACAAGTGACATTAAGTGTTTTAAGTATCTTGGTAGAAGACATGTTGCATCTCAAAGCCCCACAAAGAAGACAATGATTCTAAGTGTAAGACCCAAAATTAAATAAATAAATAAATATTTATTTAATAAATGTGAGGGCGGGAATCCCTAATTTCATTAATATGGATAGAGAAGACAAAGAGCAATGGTAGCTCAAGTGGTTAAGAGTACTTAACTATTATAAGAGGACTTAGGTTCAAGCCTTGTGTATGTCATTAGCATATTAATTTAATTGTCTTATTATTTTAATAATACGCTGAAAGGAGTTCCCAATGATAGAGATCAAATGGGAGATCAATTATGGTGTAAGGAAGGATTCTAAGAGACTTTTGGAGCATGTGGGTGCTTGTGGTTTCTGTTGTACTGAATTCTCTTTGTGACCCAATCAATGCTATAATTATCATGATTCTTCTTTTCGGCTTTTGTGATTCAACCATTGCTATGATTATCATGATTCTTCTTTTTTTGGCTCGACGGATGTTTAGAGTTTTTCTTTTAAATACGACACACTTAATATTATTCTTGTTATTCTTATTATAAATTTTATTTTATTTTACCATTATTATTATTATTATCCTTATTATTATTATTATTATTATTATTTTATTATTATTATTACTATTCTTATTCTTATTATTTTATTTTACTATTATTATTATTATTTTATTATAATTATACTTATAATTATAATTATAATAATAATTATTATTTATATTATTATTATTATTGTTATTTTTTTATTATTCTTAGTATTATTTTTATTTTATTTTACTATTATTATTACAATTATTATCATTTTT
>Ga0099822_1007990_pt1 | contig 13586 bp, 12 predicted proteins | sample CowpeawhiteBW_FD_76839 | JGI IMG/M metagenome (GOLD analysis project Ga0099822, IMG submission 76839) | Root nodule microbial communities of legume samples collected from California USA - Cow pea white BW | ecosystem: Host-associated > Plants > Roots > Nodule | place: USA: California | collected... | reverse complement strand
TATAATTCTATTATTTAAAATAATTTATTTAATTATTTCTATTTTATTGATAACAAAAATAAAAATTAATTATATTTATTTTAAAAAAACTTTATGTTTCCATCATTTAAAAAAAAAAAAACCAGTACAGAATTCGGGTCCCTGGGACCGAATTCAGACTGGTATAAGAAAAAATATTGCAAAATTGAATTTAGAATTCAGTTGCCCAGAAACCGAATTCTCAAAGTAAAATAAAACTGTGCTATGAATGTAAATATTATGCACAGTATGCTATCCGGGAAATATTTTGGAAAAAGTGTGCTACATGGGAAAAAAAATCTCCCATTGTTTTCCCTGTTAAATAGTATTGTTTTTTTTTTATTGAAGTTAATACTTTATTTAATTTTTATTTTCAGCACGAAAGAATTATAATTTTTAATTTAAAAGTTTAGATTTTTGGATAAATTTTATATAATTTTAGAAAATAAAATACTATTATTATTATTATTAAGTTTATAATACAAATCTACAATTACTACGCAAGAACTATGTTTGATATTTATTTTTTAAGCATTAAATGAAATTCCCTCTGTCAAATAAAGAAAAAATAATTAATATAATTTTATATTATTGTATAATTTAAAAAGTATATAAGCATAAAATAAAATTTTATTAAGCCTTTTAATTATTTATATTATTTATCCAATCATTTATATTTTAGTCATTATGCAATATTAGGATAAAATGATGTGAATAATTTAAGTAAGTAAACTATATGTGTTATGTAGAAAATAAACTATGTGAATTAAAATTATTTTTATTTAAAGATTTAATTACTTCATAACTATTCACTTTACAATATTTTTTATACGTATTTAATTTATTTTTAAATTATCTTCATTAAAAAAATTAATTACTTTATAATTAATATTTTTAATTTAAGTTTATATTTCATCTTCTTAAAATATAAGCAGGAACATTTTGGTTGTTGATAATATAATTCAATTTAATTTAATTTTTCTCCTTTAAACATCAATTAAATATATCATAGCTTTTTTATTAATTTTCACTTGCTCTATCTTAATCAAAACAACATTACCTTTCATTTATTTAATTTTCTCCTTTCTTTCCCCTTTCCTCCCCACTCTAATTCAAACAAGATATTTGGTTAAAAGAATAAAAATAGGTCAAAGAAAAAGTAAAGTGAAATTTCTACTTTTTTTTTCTTTTTCTTACAAAAGACTAACAAAATTAAGATGGGAGAGTAAGGACAAACGAATGGTCTAAGGATGTCAAGGAAAGAGAAGATTCACCGGTTAAGATAGAAGCAAAGGCACTGAACTAGCTTGCGAAGACAAAGACACCTTCAATCAACCATGAAATGTACAACAACAACCAACGAACTAGGGGTTTTGTTGTATGTGAAATAAAGATGAGAGAGTGGTTTGTTATGAAGTGAACGAAAGAGGGCAACGATGGTGGTAATACTAGGGTTAGAAAAGGAGTGTTTTCAATCTTACAAAATAAGATAGTTTAATGTTATGGGTCGAGTCGGGTTTTTCTATTTTTATTTTTCATATCCATACCTGATCGTTAATATCTATTTAACCCGCTTTTGTTTATCCATTTATACTTGCCTCCATAGAAACTTGACCGTCATCAAAAAAATTTATCGGTTCATTCGAGGTCGATTTGGGACATTTTGCTCACCCATAGTTTTTATAAATTAGGTTCTTATCTAATCACATGTGTGAAAGTTATATAATGTAAGGATAGTTTGTTCTCATTTTTGCTAGAATAGTTATGCCAATATTTTACAACCAATATGGGTGAATTGGTTTCTCTAAAAATGTTGTTTGTTCTTTCACTTTAAAACAATTTTTAAAAGATATTTAATCAATTGACATGGTGTATACAAGAATGCATAGTTTTTAACCTTTTCAATTAACAAGATAGTAAAAGATGATGAAAGAAAAGCATAAGACACACCAAATTTTATACTGGTTTGATTCTAATGAATATATATTAAGTCTTTAGCAACCCTAGATAGAAAATCCACTAAAACATCAAGAGTTAGGAGTACAATATCCACCTATATAACACATACACTATAGATATACAAAACATTGAAAAACCCTTCAAGAAATTCAACCAAGGTAATGCTACATGCAAATACCTAATCTTGTCACTAACATAGTGACAAAAATACAGAAAAACAATACCAAAAAGATATGAAACGAATCCACCTGGACATTATGCAGAATTTTACATCACGATCCTAGGCCAAGCAAGGAAAACCTTAGAACCAATTCAGTCTTCTTTTAGTCTCGATGGAAACTTGAAAAACGGTGAAGAACAATGATGAACTCTCCAATAACCCTCTAGTTTATCTTTCTCTAATCGTTGATAGAAAAAAAACGTTAATTGAGAATTGATGTAGAGGTTTAATTTGTATGCTAAATAGTTTTTTGACAAAATTAATATATTAGGTTATCTATCTAATCAATTAACCTGATTGTAGTGTTAATGTTCATTTCTAGACTTAATTTAATTGATTAGATTAACAGCCTAATCAGTTAATGTGTTTGCAGAATCATCAGTGATCACTTCCAGAACTTAACATAATTGATTAGATTAACATAATTGATTAGATTAATGGTCTAATCAATTAATATGAAAACAAAATTAATGATCACTCTCTAGACTTAGCCTAATTGATTAGATTAACAGCCTAATAAATTAATATGACAATTTTAACATCTTTAGCATCCATTACATTTGGAAATGATCTAGTTCATGTCATACTGTCTCTGCAAGGATTGTAGCTTGACCTTCTTGATCTTTTCATAATTCCCATACACATTCGTCAAAATGTCCCATGTCTCCTTCAATGTAGCGGCCTTGGATATTTTCTGGAAAATGGTCGCTGACACACTAATGCAGATGCACTTTGGCTTTACAATCCAATCGTCTTTTCTCCTTGTAAGCATTTTTCACCTCATCTGTTGCATCCTTGGAAGGTTCTTGAAACCCTTTCTTTACAATTTCATCCACTTCTTGGAAGCCCAAATCCGTTTCCATTTTTACGCACCAATCATCATTATTCTTTCCATCAAACTTGGTAGATTTCCAGGAACCAATCCTCCAACAACCATGGAAGTAGCTTCACACGCAACAAGCTTCTCCTTGGTGGTTTCTTTCTAATACTAACCACAACACACGGTCCTCCTAAGAACCTGTCGTTCTCGATACCACTGTTAGTCTGGAAAGATTACACAGAGAAAGAGAGAAAGTAGGAATTGAGAAATAGAGCAATTTCTCATTATTGACATAAAGGTGTTTTATATAAGTGTTAATGTAAACAACTCAGGGACAATTAACTAAATTAAGCTGACCATTGTAAACAATTATACAAAATAACAAACATAACAAAACAATTGAATTTATACAATACATATAACCCATAGATTAAGTGAGATGAACTTGTTTAGATCCGTAATCAACAAAAAAAATTAAACTTTCAAAACCTGACCCAATTCAAATCCTGTAGTGAGCCAAATTAACTCACATCTATCTCATTTTAATTTTAACATCTCTACTCATAAACACTGAATGTTTACTCAAATAGAGAAATAAGCATATTATATATACATCATCACTTTACAAAACCAATACCATCTTACAGTTTATCGTACAATTTTATAGTCTTGATTGGTTGTCTAATACGGAGTTATTAATGTTTTTAATGTCCTCATGTACTATAATTGCCGCTTTTACTTTTTTACATTTAATATTTTCACCTTGTTAAAGAGTTGAAGTAAATAACACTTTTCTTTTTAACTTTTTAAAACACTTATTAAATTTTATATTTTGAAATATAATATTCATTAATAAAACCGATAAACTAAATACTAATTGATAAACTGTAAAAACACAACCAAAATACATATTCGTTAATAAAAGCGTGATAAAATAACATTATTAACTTGTTAATCTTATTTTTGTAATGATTTTAACCTTAGAAAAGAGTATTTTATAATTTATAAGGATTATAAACATTTTTTAGAATTTATGAAGATTATATATATTTTAATAGAAGAAGTAAAACTGAGAACAATAATTATTAAATGAATTAAAAATGTTTATTTATTTAGAAATATATTTAACTTTCGTACCAAACTTATGAATTTGGCCCAAACAAAGATTTGGGTTGGATAAACATGGCCTGTCACCAGTTGATCCAAATTCCCCCCACTCCAGGACTAGTAAAAGTGCGTGTAATGCACTCGCTCTTGGCACTTAACGGGACCGTCACCCGCGTGACGGCAGATACCAGACCCACTCACGGAAGGCACGCTCCGTCAAACCCTCCCACACACACCTTCTCTCAACGCTCCATTCTCTTTCCCTAACGTCCCCGACGACGCCGTAACGTCCTCCCTCACCGTTATGGCCTCTTGCGACGACGACGACGACTTCTCTCTACTCCGTGACGATAACCACCACCTCCACCAACCTTACGCCCCGCACCACCACTTCTCCCCCTCCGCCGTCGCCGTCGCTCCTGTCCCACCCAAATCCGTTGCTGACGACGCCGACGACTATGGAAACCCCTTCGACGACGACGGTGGTAGCGAGAAGCGCAAGGACCGGGAAGAGATCGGCGAGGGAGCCACGTCGTACGGATTCAACAAGAGATCTAAGGCTCCGCAGTCGAGTGCAGGTAGCGCGGAGTACCGGAAGGACAGGGAGGAGTGGAGCGACACGGCCATCGTGTGCCTCCTCGAGGCGTACACGGAGAAGTTCACACAGCTGAATCGGGGAAACCTGAGAGGAAGGGATTGGGAGGAGGTTGCGTTTGTGGTGAGCGAACGGTGCGAGAACCAATCGAAAAGCGTGGAACAGTGTAAGAACAAGGTAGATAACCTAAAAAAGAGGTACAAATTGGAGCGACAAAGAATGAGCAGTGGCTGCATTTCTACCAGTCACTGGCCTTGGTTCAAACAATTGGAGCAGATCGTCGGGAATTCTCTTCCAGCCAAATTCTCAGATGAGGATAAAGCGGTTGTTTCTGCCGGAACTTCGCCCAGACAATCGAAGAGGTATTCTATTCAGCATGCAGCGCAGAAATATTTAATAGTTGTGTCACTGCTTTTGCTAACGAGTATTAGTAGTTCATGTTGATAGTTATTGCCTTATTATATTCACCATAGGCTTTGTTTCTTTTTTTTTTTGTTTGTTTTCTGATTTGGTTTGGTACTCTAGTGCCCGAATCTGTTTGTTGGCTGCATCATAAATACTTAGTTTAACCGAGATGCTTGAAGACTGGAATATTGTATAGCTTTATGATATTACTTTGCGGTACAACTATGCAGATGTTATAGTTAGTAGAATGTAGAATGTTTGCTTTTACATCAAGTAGTTTTTTTTTTTTTCATTTTTTTCGTGGACTAGACTTTAGAATTGGTTCTTGTAATAAATATGGTTGTTGTTTGAATTGAATCAGAACTTTGGAGGTATTGCTGCATTTTAACAAGTGTTACTGATACGCTTTTAGTTTAGAAATCACATGGAAACTTAAAATGGTCATGGCGTTACTTTAGTTACTGTATTGTGTTATTGTCTCGATGTAGTGTCCGTTGGTAACTCAAGTTTTGGTTGAAGTTATCTTCAGTGTTGTTGCAAATAAGCTAATGCTATCTTCACTCACACACTTCTGAATCAGAAATCATACGGGGATGACATTTCCAATTTATAATGCGGTGGTGTTACTATGATGGGATTTTTTCTGTTGAATCTCATTCAAAATGAATTGTTTTTCCCTTTTCTTTTCATTTTTTTTGTGATAATGACTAGTGAGTGTTGAGCTTTCCCCTGCTTTGTGTTAGATATGGAGTGGCAACACCCAGCACAGGTCAAGCGAATAGCATTAGGTCAAAAGCACTGACAAACCTTAGATGGCGGAGGGTAGTCTTCAAAATTAGTGGAGCAGCTCTCACTGGATCTGATACCTGCAACATGGACCCTAAGGTTTGTGGTTTGGTTACTCTATGTGGGAAGTTTTATAATATTATTTGACTCATGACCTAAGTTCTTTACTGTGTACTAATTCATATCTAGATCTTGTGACAATACTTATACATTTGTTTGTTCAAATTTAAATTAATTATCAGGTGGCTATGTTAGTTTCAAGAGAAGTTGCCATAGCTTCCCGCCTTGGTGTTGAGGTATCAGTTCTCTTCATTGTTCTCTGAAGTCTATCGTTCTGCTACCCTTTCAGTTTAGCTGAAGCAGCTTCTGATATTTCAGGTTGCGATTGTTGTTGGAGGATGTAATTTCTTCTCTGGAGATGCATGGGTAAATGCAACAGGTTTAGAAAGATGTACTGCATACCAAGTTGGGTAAGGTTAATCACCAAATTTTAATGCAAGTTCTATTTGCACCACTGTAATTTTACTAGAGTTCAATACCAAAGAAAATAAATTGAAAATAGATTTAGGTATCTGTGCAACCATCCATATCCTGATAAAAAATAGACAATCCCAACCAAAGAAAATATGTTTGTGAAGTGGTATAGAAAGTACCTTAGGGGTAGAGCTGGAGGAGAAGGCCACATCTGTGAACTGAACTTTGACTTACTAGTATCGGGTATTGGTTGTCAATGTAGGGCACATACCTTACCCAGGTCATAAGGCTACAAATGTTAGAGGACAAATATTTTTGTCATTATAGAAATCTAAATTGGAGATCTGATATTTGAAGATCTGAATGGGGCTAGGTTAGACTCACCATGAGAAATTTTTTATTCAGTTTCTTCTGTGATGATACTTATCATTCTTAACTGTATGTGCCTCTGCCGACTGTATAAACCCATTTCCCCCTTAGAGTTGCACTTCCGACCTTTCACATTTAGTCCCATATTCAAATATGGTGAAGTTTTGATCTGCGATGAATGAATTTATATTGAAATATGCTTAACGATTATTTCTGTTGTAACAGTTTAAGCTTCCAACTTATGTTATTCTTATCTTTGATTTCTCTGTTTCTTTTTATTGAAAAACATGTCTTTTGATGCTTTAACTTTGAGACATTCCATTACGCTCTGGCAAGTATCTTATTGATGCCTTGCACCTGGGTAGTGGCCATCACTTTGTTGCTTAGGTACATACGCTGCCATGAGATATTTTTAATTGTTCTGGTTAATACATTAGCTTTAGAAGTGATTTACTGTTGTTTATACTTTTCTTAAAAATACTGACCTGAATAAGTACGGTTTTCTTGAACTTCAATTTGCCAGCATGATGGCAACAGTGATGAATTCAATATTGCTCCAATCGACTCTAGAGAAGATGGGTGTTCAGACTCGTGTACAAACTTCAATTGCCATGCAGGAGTTTGCTGAACTATACAATAGGCAGCGGGCTATAAGACATCTTGAGAAAGGAAGAGTTATTATATTTGGTGGCATCAGTTTTGGTGCTGGCAATCCACTTTTCTCAACTGACATAGCTGCAGCTCTTCGTGCTTCTGAGAGTATGCTGTTCTCCTTTGTTTTTAAATTAAATGTCTAATTACCTATTTTTCTGCGTTATCTGTAGTTTATGCAAAGGGACAACGCATGCACATTTGTTTTGGGTTTTTGGTTTTGCTATCATCAGCATATATCTCCTTCAACCTTGCAGTTAATGCTGAAGCAGTCCTCAAGGGTACCAATGTAGACGGTGTGTATGACTGCAACTCACGAGATAACAATTTCACTTTTGAGCACATATCCTTCAGAGAGCTGGGGTCAAGAGGAATCACTTCTATGGATGCGTCAGCGCTGAGTTTCTGCAAGGAAAATGCCATTCCTGGTTAGTAAGTTGTTGCATTTGATCTCTTTATGAACATGTTTCAGGTTTTAGTGCCTTTGGTTCTTGCACAGACAATGGGTTCCAAAATTGTACCTGTTGCATACTTAATCTCTACTAGATACTGTCTCTTCAAGAAAAACTGTTGTTCCTTTCGTGGTTTTCCTCCTATAGTTAATATATTTGCTTTTATGTTCAGGTTTATGAATATGCATTGAAGTTTTCTATAAAGTGGTCATTTTATTAACAGATTTTATTTGACAATTTTCTTTGGCCATTTTCTTATACAGTCGTGGTTTTTAATCTACTGGAGCCTGGGAACATCTCTAAAGCTTTATGTGGAGAACAAGTTGGCACACTAATTGATCAAACTGGAGCAGTAAGCTAACAGTTAATTCAGCTTATTCAATTATTGTTAGCCACACTGTCGACATCAAGTTGAGTGGGATCTTTGCCATGGCTAAGATTTTTTAAGAAGAAAATATCAAATCCAGACAGATTCTGTGGCAAGATTGTAGAAATCGTACTTTGGAACTGTAATCACAAATTCCCTTTCACTAATTTTAGGTGGTGGTTGTAATTTTAATAAGCTTCTGTAAAAAAAAAAAAGAAAAAAAAGAGAGAATGTTTTTGTATATTATTCCTAGGTGAATTGTAGAATAGTAGTAATGAATTAGCAGTAGTCCCCCTTTATAGCCGATGTAAACAGATGCAGAGTAATTCAACTTTATTTATTATTGCAACAGTACTAATAATTTCCCCTTGTGTCAAAAGATGAAAAATAAAGAGAAGAGATATAAACAACTTTTATTTTGGTTCACGGAGCACCTATCCCTTGGGGATAAGCTCTTGAAAGAAGGATGTAGACTGCAAAATTTGAATTCACACGCTTCCTTAGCATGCCCAATAGCTTTATTTAGATAGAGCTATTTCATTTTATAATTAAAATGAGATTTTCAAGAAATAGTTCAAGGCTTTCGTTGCTTGAATACTATATATGATTTCACCATGAAACGTGGAATCTTGAGGTTTGAATTCGCATGTTTAATATTTTTAATTTTTAAGATGTACTCATTCATTATTTGTAAGCTGCAATCTTTATTTCTGGCACGCGGTTCATTCATCACGAGCTTCCTTCGAAACAGTGTGTCGCATGCGTGGCATTTGGCGCAATTTTATTCTCATTGGTTTCCTTAACACGATTCCATGATTTCAGGGTCGCATGAGATTTAATTCATGACAATACCATTCAAGTGTTACAAGATTAATAGTTGCGGATTCACGTTGCTTTCAAGAAATGCGATTGAACTGTACCAATATCCACTGATGCAAACTCCAGATGTACAACATTATACAATTCAACAAGACAATAGTTATTAAGAGCATCGATAATTCAGATTTGTGTCACGTTCAACAATGGAATTCCACAGAACTCACAAATTTTACAAAGAACACTTATAAAACAGCAAAAGGTAATGTGCACTGAGACAGTGCAACCAGAAAGAGGAGCTAATCACTGCAGTGAAAGTAAGTAGCATATGACATTAATCAATCTTGTATATACCGTACAATAAGATTTGAACATCACTCCTAAGCTAGACCATCTTCAGTGGTGGGAATGGAAGGTGAAAGCGAATTGCGCGATTCATCATAGTCCTCCCCAAGAGGCGATTGCTCCACCCTGATCTCCTCAACCATCTTCACAACTTCTTCCATAGTTGGCCTCTTCTCCGGCTGCGCCACCACACAGGCCAACCCCACATGCAGCATGGACACAAGCTCTTCCTCGATGTTCTTGTAGCGCAAAAGCTCCTGGTCAAACACCTCTGCGGTCCACTCTTCCTTCACGACGGAGCGAACCCATTTCGGAAGGTCCACCACCGCCTGTTCCTCTTCCTCCATTCTGGGACGAGCCGGTGAAGGGTACTGCGACGAAGGAGCTCTTCCTGTGAGAACTTCCAACAGCAACACCCCGAAGCTGTACACGTCAGCCTGCTGAGACAACCTCTTGTGCTGTTCCTGTTCGGGGGCCCTGTACCCTCCCAATCGTGCAATGGCGTGAACCGGGTTCAACAGGAGTGATAGCCCGAAGTCCGAGATGCAGGCCACGCCGTTCTTGTCCAGAAGCACGTTCGAAGATTTCACGTTCCCGTGAGGCACTTTGGCTGCACTGTACTCTGCGTGGATCTTCGCAAGACCTCTTGCTGCTCCCAACACCAGGCTTATTCTTGTAGTCCAATCCAATGGAATCCTCCCCGGACCACGGTTCCCTATCATCGGTATCCACAAAAACAAAATTTAAATCACCTTAAACTGTCAAATTTCATTTTCACCTAAATTACACTCGTATAAGTTTCTTTTGCTGCAACGCAGAGGTATCTGAAGTTTGTTTAGCTCAATCACTTTCCGTGATAAATGCAAAGAATAAAGATAAAGGAAGAAAGTGATTAGCAAGAAGAGTGACTGACCATGAAGAAGAGCATGCAAGCTTCCATTAGAGAGATAGTCATAGACAAGAAGCTTTTCCTCCTTGGCATAGTAATAGGCTTTGAGTCTCACAACATTGGGGTGCTTAAGCTTCCCAATCACATCCATGTACTGCTCAAACTCATGCCTGGGGCAAGGGTTGGCATCCTTCAGCCTCTTCACCGCCACGGTGCACCCATCATCAAGCACTGCCCTATAAACCGTCCCCAAACTACCCTTCCCAAGCATCTCCGCCGAGGCTCGCAGCAGATCCTCCAACTCGAACTCACTCCTCCGATCAAAAAACACAAGCCTACTCCTATCAGTCCCAGTAGTCCCATCACTCTCACCACCACCACTTCCATACACCTTCTTCTCACTCCCATTGTAACTGCTCCCACTCTTCCTCTTCCCATAACTCTCCCCACTCCCCACCAAACTAGACCCTCTCCCCCTCGCGCAACAATGCGCCACGAGAAATGATGTCATCACAAGCAACGCCACACAATTCCCCACAACAATTGCCACAATGGCACCGGGGCTTAAACCCTTATGACGCTCCTTCCCCGGTCGAGCTATTATGCTGGTTTCCGGGAAGGAACTGGGGTTTGAAGGAACTGTCTGGGACGGTTCGTTTTCATTGTTATTCTCATTATCGTTAGGAGGGTTCGTGGTGAAGGAACACACAGGTAACGGCGTTGCACCACATAAACCCTCGTTACCCGAGAAGGCCGTGACACCGAATTTCTTCAGCATGGGGTTTGGTAAACGACCGTAGAAGGCATTGTTTGTCATGTTGACTTCTGTGAGGTTTTGCATGGAGGCAGATAGGTCAGGGATTTCACCGGAGAGAAGGTTGTTCTGGAGTCTCAGTGTGATTAGTTGTGTTAAGTTGGAGAGGAAGTCAACCTTGCCGCGAATGTTGTTGTCGGAGAGGTCGAGGCGGATAAGGGATTTGAGGGAGGATATCTCCGGCTGGATCTCGCCGGAGAAGTCGTTGCCGGCGAGGTAGAGCAGTTGGATGTTGGTGCAGTTGGAGAGGAGCGACGAAACGGTGCCGTTCAAGCGATTGTCGTGGAGGTCAAGGAGGCGTAGGTGGGTGAGGGGAGTGAGAGGGTCGAGGGTGCCGCGGAGGTTGAGGGAAGGCAGGGAGAGGGCGGTGACGCGGCCGTTCGGGGAGCAGAGGACGCCGCGCCAGGCGGCGGCGCAGGCGTCTCCGGCGGTCCAGTTGGAAAGAAGGTAGCCGTGAAGGTCGCTTTGGCGGCGGAAGAGGGTGAGTGCATGAGTATCATTGTGGTGGAGACTGAAGGTGAAAAACGGTAAGAAAAATAAAAAGAGCAGGAAGATGACATGGTGATGCTTCATCATCATGGGATGAATCCTTGGACGCGGGAAGTGGAAACAAATTGAAACAACGTTAGTGTTTTAAAATTAGAATAAAGATTTTGATGGGACAAAATTTGAAGCATTTTGATGTGGCAATGGCATGATTAGGACAGAGGGAATATATATGATGATTAAAGGTAGGGAATGGTTGTGTGAATGATTGCTGTTGTCGATTTCTCTAAAGAAAAAGATGAGACTTTTCTTTTCTCTTCTTTTTCTTTTTCTTGGTCTGTTCTGCAAAAGGGAAAAGAGAAGTAATGTGTATGTTTTGTTGTGGTTCTTGATTCTTGAGATCTGAAATCATGGTCCCTGTTGCATCTTTATAGTACCATACAATCAAAGTGGAGGTGGAGTTCTACATATGTTAACACAACAACAAATAATCATTCATGCTATATATGAATGAGAATTTTTGTTTCTTATTTTTATTAATGACTCACTGCTACTTTATTATTACCTTTAGGAGTACAAAAATGATGTACTTTTGCTCTATTATTTTGGTCTAGATGAGCTTGGAGCCCAAACTACCAATTTCTTTCTCTCTTTAATGTAGCAACATTATTCAAGTAACTCAAGTGCTATTCATTCAAGGAATTAAAATTTAGTTTTCAAAGTAAAGTTTAAGGGTTAATTTGAAAAAAAAAATACCATTTAAATAACCATTTGAAAACTTTTATTATTTATTTGTGTGGCATTTGAAAATGATTTATGCTACTTCTATGTTGTATCCGACAGCATTACGTGTCTTCGCTCCTCAAACCCTATATTTCCACTTTGACTTTTAAATGAAGTATACATATGAATGAGGCAATAGCATGCGCAAGATTAATTTATATATAATATGCTAGGTGTGAGCAACTATAGCCATTATGTATATATCTCAATTTGATCTTGGAGGACGTTTGAATTTTGAAAACTCCAATTTTGAAGGACAAATAATGAAAACTAGAGTTTTTCTTTTTTTTTCTTTTTATGGCCGACCAAGAAAGGATTTTTTTTTTCATAATCCATCATCAATGCAATAAACTATTTTTATTGATTTTGATATATTAATAACTTATTATAAATAAAATCATATCACTATAACATAGCCATTAGTTACACTTCTCAATTTTGATGCTACTTTAAGTAAACATGATGGAGCTAATACCATTAATATTTCTTAAGATAGTATGTACATATATGAAAATTATAAACCTTTATACTTTCTAGCACTTAATAAAATATTAATATTTTAATTTTCTACTTGATTCATCTTAATTTATTTTATATTTTAAAATAAAAATATCATTGTATTGATGTTAAATAGGTATAGAGTATGAACTATGTAATGTAAAACCAGTATACATTTACTTGCAATGATGCTTTTGACAATATTCTATTAATCTATTAAGTTTGAATATACTAACTCTCGGTGCCTAGCTACTCTCATAAATGTCAATTTTTTGGTTATTAGGTACTGTAAAGTAGGTTGACTAAAATATCCCCTTCTCCAACTCTTTTTTTTCATTGATTAATATATTCATGTAAAATCAATCTTAAAGATTACCTTTATATCCACACATGATATAATTTTTTTAAACTTGTATGTTATTGGTATTATTGATACCAAGTTCCATGACTCTTTGTTAATAACTAATCTATATCCCCAAAATTTGACTGATTAACTTAAATGAGTCTCTTCTCTCAACCACTTTTTTTCTTTCCACAATGTTGGTATCCAATACATTTTTAGAGTTCAATTTCAGTACTGCTCTGACCAGTGACATGTTATTCCACATGATATAATTTAAGTATTAATTTTTTTATTATATATTATGTAGAAATTTTCTGATATCAATATGTTAGTATTTTTTTTCATTGATTAATATATATATATATATATATATATATATATATATATAT
>Ga0099822_1007987_pt1 | contig 13587 bp, 11 predicted proteins | sample CowpeawhiteBW_FD_76839 | JGI IMG/M metagenome (GOLD analysis project Ga0099822, IMG submission 76839) | Root nodule microbial communities of legume samples collected from California USA - Cow pea white BW | ecosystem: Host-associated > Plants > Roots > Nodule | place: USA: California | collected... | reverse complement strand
CGGTGGCGGTATCCGCGGTCACCAGGCTTCCGACATCGACTTGACGCGAAGTTATGATGCCGTCAAAGGGCGCGGTCACGCGCTCGAAGCCCGTGAGTTGCTCAAGCCGCGAGACTTGCGCCTGTTGCGCGGCGAGGTTGGCCGTGGCGACGCGGACCCCCGCCGACTGCGCCGCGAACCCCAGGCGGTCGGTGTCGCCCTGCTGCTGGGATTGCCAGCCCTGCCCCACAAGGCGGGATGTCCGTTCGTTGTTCGAGCGCGCGAGTTGCTCGTTGGCGCGGGCTTGTTCGAGCGCGGCTTCGAGTTGGGTCTCCTGCGCCCGCGCCTGAACCAGTTGCTGGTCAAGATCCGGCGCAGCTATCGTCGCCAGCAGATCGCCGGCATGCACGCGGCTGCCGATGTCGATCCTGCGCTCCTTGATGTATCCCGTCGCCCGCGCAAAAAGCGTGGCGTTCTCGAATGCCTCCGTCGTACCCGTCAGGCTAAATGCTCTCGGATTGGTTGTTGCGTTGACCGACCGGGTGCGCACGGCCGGCACCATGTTCTGCTCATGCTTCAATGTTTGTTGCGCCATCGCGCTGCTTTGCCCGCGCCGCCAGGCGCCATAGCCGATGAGGCTGCCGATCAGCACAACGGCAACCAGCAGCGCGCCCCAGGTGACGCGGCGGCGCCGCCCGGATTGATCATGGTCAGACTGCCGTTCGGGTTTGATCATTGCTGGTCCTCGCCTGCATTCCGGCGCTGAGGTCTCGTCCGGACGTGCTCATAGCGGCCCAGTACGGAATAGAGATATGGGACGATCAGCAACGTCGTGATGGTGCCCATCAGGACCCCTCCAATGACCGCGCGCGCGAGCACGGCGTTCTGCTCGTTGCCCGCACTGCCGAGCGCCATCGGAATCATGCCAACCACCATGGCGGCTGCCGTCATCAACACCGGGCGCAATCTGGTCTTGCCCGCCTCGTGCGCCGCCTCTGTTGCCCCGACGCCCGCCTGGCGCCGCTCCCGCGCGAACGCCACGAGAAGGATCGAGTTTGCGGAAGCGACTCCCATCGCCATGATCGCGCCCATCAATGAAGGCACGCTCAACGGCGTTTCAGTCGCAAACAGCATGAGCACGATGCCACAGCCCGCGCCTGGCAGCGCCAGGAGCACGGCGAGCGGATCGAGAAAGCTCTGGAAGTTGACGACCATCAACAGGTAGACGAAGAGGACGGCGAACAGAAGTCCGATCAGCAGGTCCTTGAATGCGGAGTTCATGCTTTCGATCTGCCCACGCACGGCGATGCGATTACCCGGCTTGAGCTTGCCCTGGAAATCGCTGACGATTGCCTGGATCTTCCTCGCCGTTGTGCCGAGATCGGAATCCTGCACGCTGCCGTAGATGTCATAGGCCGGCTGAACGTTCGAGTGATTAAAGACGGACTGCACCGACTGCCGCGTCATGCTTGCGATGTTTCCGAGCACGTTGGGGTCCGGCGCTTGCGTGCCGGCTTGGCTTGTAATCGGCGTATTCTTGATGTCGTCGACGCTCCCGATCCGGTATTGCGGCGTCTGAACTGCAAGATAGTAGGGAATTCCGGCCTTTGGATCCGTCCAGAAGTTGGGTGAAACCTGCTCCGACGAACTCAGGCTGGTATTGATGTCGTTGGCGACGCTGTTGACGGTGAGCCCCAGTTCCTGCGCGCGATTGCGGTCGATGTCGTAGTGCAGTTCGGGCGCATCGAGCTCCTGTTGGATGTGCACGTCCACAAGACCGGGCAGAGCGCTCAAGCGCTGCTTCAGCGTCTTGGCAAGCTCGCGATTGCCGGCGCGGTCCTGCCCTTGCACCTCGACGTCGATCTGCGAGGGGATGCCGAAGTTGAGGATCTGGGTGACCATATCGGACGGCTGAAAATAGAAGAGGACGTCGGGGAACGCCTGATGTAACTCCTCGCGGAGGCTTCTGACATAGTCGGCGGTGGGACGATGGCCTTCATTGAGCGAGATCAGGATTTGGCCATCATTCACCCCGATCGTGGAGCCATCCGTGAACGCGAGGTTATAGAGCCGCTGCGGCAATCCGATATTATCGAGAACGAGACCAAGATCCTCCGGCTTGATGTGCTCGCGGATCTTGTTCTCGACGGCCTGGAAGGTGCGCTCGGTATCCTCGATGCGCGTTCGCGCAGGCGCGCGCACGTGAAGCTGGATCAATCCAGCATCGACCGGTGGGAAGAAATCGAGACCGACGAACGGGGCGAGCCCAATCGCTCCGCCGACGATGGCGACAGCGACGACCGGGACCACGATCCGGCGGGCTAGGAGACTGCCGAGCAGCCAATCATAGAACTCACGGAAGCGCTCGAAAGCGCGGGTAAAGTGCCCGTGAAACCACGCCAGGAATCTCGCGGGGGCCGACTGGCCGGAATCCCCCGCATGTTCGCTCCGCAGCAGAAAGCTGATGATGATCGGGGTGAGCGTGCGTGCAATCAGGTAAGACGCAAGCATCGCAAATGATACGGCAAGCCCCAGTGGCGTGAACAGGAAGCGCGCTGGTCCCTGCAGGAAGAACAGCGACACGAAGACCGAGCAGATTGCCAGCGTCGAGACGAGGGTCGGAAGGGCGATGCCGGCGGAGCCCTCAAGCACAGCCTGATCGAAATCCATACGGCGCTCGAACAGCCGGTGCGTGTTCTCGATCGCCACCGTGGAATCGTCGACGAGGATACCGATAGCCAGTGCAAGGCCGCCTAGCGTCATGGTGTTGATGGTCTGTCCCATCACTGCAAGTACGGCGATCGAGGTGAGGATCGACAGCGGAATCGAAACCGTGACGATCAACATCGAGCGCCACGACCCGAGGAAGAGCAGGATCATCAGCGCCGTCAGCGCCGTCGCGATCAAGCCCTCACGCACCACCCCGTCGATCGCCTCGGATACAAAAGCAGACTGATCGAACAGAGGCCGAATCTCCATTCCGGGCGGAGCCGCCTTCTGAATCTCCGGAAGCGCCGCCTTGACGCGATTCACAACGTCGAGGGTGGACGCGTCGCCGTTCTTAATGATTGTAAGCAGGATCGAGTGGCGGCCCTCGGCGCGTACCACGTTCTGCTGCACAGCCCAGCCATCACGGACATGAGCGACGTCCTTGAGCGCCACCGTCGTATTGCCGACTTGGCGAATCGGCACGCTGTTCAACGCTTCGACGGTCGACGGTTGCGCGTTGATGCCGACGATGTATTGCTTGCTCCCGATCTTGGCGTCGCCCGAAGGCAGCGTCAGACTTTGCGCATTGACGGCATTGACCACGTCAGTCGGCGTCACGCCTTTCGCGCGCAGCGCCTCCGGGTCTATATCAACCATGACCTGACGATACTTGCCGCCGTAAGGCGTGGGCAGTGTGATGCCCTGGATCGGCGCAAGCGCTTGCCGCATGCGATAGATGCCGTAGTCATAGAGTTGCTGCTCGTTGAGGCGATCTGAACTCAGGCTCAGTTGCAGCACCGGCACGCTCGACGCATTGTACTGGACCACGATAGGCGGCTGAATGCCTTGGGGCATCAGGCTGCGGATCGAGTTGCTCGCCGAGACAATCTGACTCATCGCGAGGTCGACATTGACGTTGGGCTGAAAGTAGATTTTCTCGACACTGATGCCGGACAGCGTCTGCGACTCGATGTTGCGCACATTGTTGACGCTCGAGCTGATTGAATATTCGCTATATGTGGTGACCCGCTGTTCCATCTCCTCCGGTGTGAGGCCGGTGTATTGCCAGATCAGCGTGATGACGGGGACATCGATCCGCGGAAAAATATCCTTAGGCGAGCTCAGGATCGCGCTCACGCCAAGAACCAGCATGGCCAGCGCCATGACATAGAACGTATGTCGATACTTCAGAGCAAAGTGTACGATCGCCATCAGAGCATTCCGGTGTCGCGGATGATCTGCGCCGAGCCGGGTTCTTGCGATCCCGTTCTGACACGATGGCTGGGTAAAGCGAGCGCATGTTGGATCGTTCCGACAGACGCGCAGCGCGCGCATGCATCGCGTGATTTTGAAGCTCTGCGGCCGGGAGCGACGATCACCCGTCCGCGCGCGCCGGACTTAGTCAGCACTGCTGCTGCATACCGGCCTTGCGGATAGAGCGGCCATCCCTGCGAAACACGAATGGCCTGCCTCGCGCGGCCTCCTGGACGCCGGACAAGCCCGACGAGTGCGACTCGATTGTTTATCGATGCTCGCGTCGGGGAGACTTGGCCCGGCGATTTGGTCCTCCACTTATCCCGGATCGGGGGACGAAGACTCGGATTGATCGGGCAGCCGGTCCAAGGTCACATTTAGTGAACTCTCCTGCCCATTGCGAATCATCGCGACTCGAATCGAGGAGCCGGGTGACATCGCATGGATCTTCTTTGTCGGGTCGTTGGCAGTCTTGATTGGCTGACCATCAACCGACGTGATCACATCTCCGCTCTTTAATCCGCCTTTCGCGGCGGGGCCGTCGCTGCGAACATTCGCAACGATCGCACCATGAGGATTGCTCATGACGAGACTGTCAGCGATTTCGGGCGTCACCGATTGGACTTCGGCCTGCATGGATCCGCGCGTGACGCTGCCCTTGTCCTTCAATTGGGGGATCACGGATTTGGCGGTATCGGCCGGTACTGCGAAAGCTACTCCTGCCCAGCCTCCGGATGGCGAGACGATCATACTGTTGACGCCGATGACCTCGCCGCTGGTGTTAAAGCTCGGTCCGCCCGAGTCACCGGTGTTGATTGGCGCATCGATCTGGATGAATCCTTCGCTGGCGCCGGTCCCGATTTCGCGCTCGCGCGCCGAAACGATGCCTGCCGTGACGGTGCCACCGAGCCCAAACGGACTGCCCGCGGTGAGGATCCATTCCCCCACGCGGGGAGGCTGGTCGGCTAGCCTCACGTAGCTGAAATCCGCCCGCCCATCGACCTTGAGCAAGGCAAGATCGCTGAGCGAATCCGCCCCGACGACTCGCGCCTGATAGGTCTTGTTATCGTTCGTCCGGATCTGAACAGTCTTGTTGTGTTCGACAACATGGCTGTTTGTCACGGCATAGCCGTCTGATGAGATGAAGAAGCCTGATCCAACGGCAACCGCTTCACGGGTATTCGGCTTCTGCGCTGAGCCCGATCCGTCAGAGTCCGGCATCTTTTCCTCGTCTTCGTCGTTCGGAGTGCGTTGATCGGGCACACCAAACTGGAAGGGCTGACCGGGGAGCACTTTCCGCGTTGCTGCGGTCCGGGAGACGACTCCAATCACCGCAGGCTGCACTTTTTCCGCAAGGTCGGCAAAGTTGGGTGCACCGTCATGCCGGGTGTCCGCCACACGATGCATCCAGACCGGCGCCCTCATAGAGGATCCGGCGATATTGAGTTGATTGGGTTGCGAATGCACGATGCTCGCACTCGCCAGAGTCGCAGGAGCAATGATGCTCCCTATGAGAAATGCTCGGGCGTAGAAGGACAGGTTTGGGTATTCCATTCTCATGTCCATGTCTCGTTGTTGCCCAGCCGGCTTGCCATTGTTCCCGAGGTCCAACGATTTGCCGAGAGGGCCGTTCCAATTGCCCTCTCGCCAAGATCAGTCGTGCGGGCTTGCGTGCACGGGATCAGGCGCGTGCATAAGGGCTCGTACCCAGGCGTTGCGGGGCTCAGAACTTGAAAGCGTAAACGCGCTCATCGGCCCCGATATACAGGCGGTCCTTCGTCGCAATGACCGACTGAAAGCGCCTGAGGCCGCGCAGGGTCTCGCTGGCATAAATCTGCTCGCCGGTATCGCCCCGGAACGCGTGCAGCCGATTGTCCCCTTCAGCGCCGAGCATCCACACGATCGGATTGGAATGCCCGTCCGTGGTTGTCACAATGGGAGAGCCACGGCCGCGGACAGCGCCGCACCACGCCGTGGCCATCGCCGGCTTGGCGCCTGCCGTGATCTTTAAGACGGTCAGTTCACCCCGCTTCTCTGGGCACTGCGCGCCCTGAGCCCGGAACGCGACAAAGACGCCGTCGTCGGCGCGGTAGGAGGCGGGCGAGGTGATGATCAATGACTGCGATACTGCTTTCACCGCCAACTGGCCACCGATGCCACCGAGATCATTGCGATCGAGAAGATAGGCCTTGCCATCCTTGCCCAGTGCCAGGATCAGCGCACGGTCGCCGCCCGCGCTGGGAACGTCGAGAGGAATTGGATTGCTACCTCCAAGATCGACATCGCCGGCATCGAGTGTTTTCCAGTCTGACGGGGCAAAATAATCCTTCTTGTCGTCGCTGCGGCGCAGGTCCGCGCCAACACGAAACACGGCTTCGCCGTCGCTCCAGGTTTGCGCGCCAAATGTATTGCCGGTGGTGAAGTAGATGTCGTGTCCGACAACGCTCGGTCCGCCAGGCGACCAGCTCCCGCCCCCACGCGCCCGTGTCTGGAAACTGATCAGCTTGCTCGGATCACGCAGGGGAATTCCGACGATCCAACCATGATAATTGCCGCAATCGCCGAAATGGCCGCCGAAGGCGACGTAGAGCGTGCCGTCAAGCAATGTAAATGCGCTGCGTTGGTTCTGCACGCTCGGATCGAAATGCCGCCCCGACGTTTGCAACACACCGGCAACGTCAATCGGCCAGCCGGGAAGAACGCTGCCATCCCTGATCGAAAGGGCGAACACATGATGGCTCGGCCCGCTTGCTCGCTCGACCGCCGCATCGAAATAAATGGCTTGCGTTGCGGGATCGATGACCGGTGTGCCGGTGATGCCAAGCGGATTGATGTTTCCGCACGGCAATGACGACGCCCGCACGGGACGCCCGACCGTGCGTTTCCACAGTTCCTTGCCAGTGGTCGCATCCAGGGCATACACGACGTCGTCTTCAGTCGCCACGAACAGCATCCCGCTGTTCGCTCCGGGAGGCTGCCAGTAAAGCGGCTGGGCATATGTGGGCCCCGCGATACTGGCGTTGAACATCCAGTCGGTCTGGATCGATTTGGCCTTCTCCCAGGACAGTGCCGGGACGACATAGTGGCCGCTTCGGCTGCTATCAGCGTGGTAGGTGAGGACTGCACTGTCCTGGGCGCCGGCCGATGGGGCTGACAGCACAAGAGAGACGGCTCCAGCCAGCGCAATTGAAATCGACGGGGCGCGCCGGCCGTAGATGTGCCCGGCGACCCTGGTACTCGGCGCCCACCAACGCGGGGAGCCGTTCGCATCATCCTGATGGCTTGCTCCGCGGCCCCACAAAGCTCCGAGGCAAAGCCAGCTCACTGTCGATCACCAAGGACCTCGGTAATTTCATAGAGGTGGGGATCGATCCCGTCGGTCACGCTTTCGAACTGGCTCCAGGCCTTCCGGAATTCGGGCGATTGGTGTGCTGCCCGGAGCTGGTCGCGGGTTTCCCATTGAACATAATTCACGATCCGGCGCCCATCGAGGCTTCGATGCAGGCTGATCGAAATGAATCCCGGTTGACGCTGCATGAAGCGAGCGCGCTCCGTCATGAGCGACAATGCCTCGGCCTGCTTCTGCGGTTCAGCTTCGATGATGGTAATCTGCGTGACGGGCCGTTGTTTGGTTTCAGTACGCGGCATGATGCTCTCCTTTGCAAGGTTATCGATCGATCTCTCCGAAAACGATATCCAGCGAACCGATGATCGCGGCGACATCGGCCAGCAAATGGCCGCGACAGAGCAGGTCCATCGCCTGCAGATGCGCGAACGAAGGTGCGCGGATCTTGCACCTGTAGGGCTGGTTCGTCCCATCCGAGACCAGATAGACACCGAATTCGCCCTTGGGAGCCTCTACGGCCGCATAGACCTCGCCGGCGGGAACGCGAAAGCCCTCCGTGTAAAGCTTGAAATGGTGGATGAGAGCTTCCATCGAACGCTTCATCTCACCGCGGCGCGGCGGAAACACCTTGTTGTCTTGCACCGCGACCGGACCCTGCCCATCGGGTTCACGGAGCTTGCTGATACACTGTCGCATGATGCGCACCGACTGGCGCATTTCCTCCATGCGAACCAGATAGCGGTCATAGCAATCGCCGTTCTTGCCAATTGGAATATCGAAATCCATTTCCGGATAGCATTCGTAAGGCTGCGCCTTGCGCAGGTCCCAGGCGGCGCCGGAGCCACGCACCATGACGCCCGAAAAGCCAAGCCCCCAGGCTTGCTTCAGCGTGACCCTGCCGACGTCGACGTTGCGTTGCTTGAAGATGCGAAGTCCCGTCAACAAGCGATCCAGATCGTCCACCACACGCAAGAACGGATCGCAGGAGGTCTCAATGTCGTCGATCAGCTTCGGCGGCAGATCCTGATGCACACCACCGACACGGAAGAAGGTGGCGTGCATGCGCGCGCCGGATGCCCGTTCGTAGAACACCATCAGCTTTTCGCGCTCTTCAAATCCCCATAACGGCGGGGTGAGCGCTCCGACATCCATCGCCTGGGTCGTGATGTTGAGAAGATGGGAGAGCGGGCGTCCGATCTCACAATAGAGCACGCGGATCAACTGGCCGCGGCGCGGCACTTCGAGGCCGAGCAGCTTTTCGGCGGCAAGGCAGAATGCATGTTCCTGATTCATCGGCGCGACATAATCGAGCCGGTCGAAGTACCCGATCGATTGCAGATAGGTCTTGTGTTCGATCAGCTTCTCGGTGCCTCGATGCAGCAAGCCGATGTGAGGATCAACACGACGAACCACTTCGCCATCGAGCTCGAGCACCAGACGAAGCACCCCGTGGGCCGAAGGGTGTTGCGGACCGAAATTGACGGTGAAATTGCGAAGCCCTGCTTCAGCCATGGCAAACTCGCGGTTATGGTGCCTGAGGATCCGCAACCGGCGGAGCTTGATCACGCATACTGCTTGGCGCGGTGACCCCCGGAGCGTCGCCGCCACGAGCGATCACTGGCGCCGACGGCCAAAGGATGCTGGCGAACCGTGTGACGCAGCCTCGGAAATGAGTCGCCGGATGAGCAGCATGGCGAACGCAGTCCGGCCTTGGTTGTTCCTAAAGGCTCGCAGGGCGCTCGTTGGGGGCGTGAGAACTCACCGTCTTCCACGCGGGAACTGAGGAACACCTGCACTTGCATTCGGTTAGGCAGATGCGGGACTCAGGATATTGAGCCGACTGGCCTCTTTCGGATTTGCGGAGGAACAGGGATGGAAGTTGGCTTTATCGGGCTGGGAGCCATGGGATCCGCCATGGCGCGTCGGCTGATCGAGCTCGGTCACCATGTGCGGGTCTGGAATCGCTCGCGTGAGGCCATCGACAGCATCGTGCAAATGGGGGCGCATCGCGCCGATACCCCGCAGGATGCGCTTTCCGCACCAGCCGCCATCACCATGCTGGCTAATGACGAGGCCGTGCGCTCCGTGCTGCTTGAAAGCGGAGCGCTGCGCTCATCTTCGCGTGGGCTCGTTCACGTGATGACCGCCACGATCTCGGTCGATCTGGCGAAGCAACTGGAGAAGGTCCACGCCGAGTGCGGCGTCGCTTACGTGGCGGCTCCGGTGCTCGGTCGACCCGATATCGCTGCGCAAGGCGGGCTGCACGTGCTTGCGGCGGGAGACGCATCGGCGATTGGGTGCGCCCAACCGCTGCTCGATGCCATCGGCAAGAAGACCTGGTACGTGTCGGATCAGCCACACAAGGCCAACGTTGCAAAGATCGCCGCCAACCTGCTGCTGGCGTCCGCGATTGAGACGATGGCAGAGGCGATCACACTTGCGGAGCGTCATCAGCTTGATCCAGCGCGCATGATGACGGCGCTGACGGGAAGCTTGTTCTCGGCTACCGTATATCAGACCTATGGCGAGCTCATCGTGAATCGGACATTCGAGCCCGCCCTTTTCAAGGCGAGCCTCGGCTTGAAGGATGTGAACCTGGCGGTTTCAGCCGGCGAGTCGGCCGGCGTTCCGTTACCGATCGCCGGCCTGGTGCATGACTCGCTGCTCGACGCCATCGCGCATGGTCATGGTGAGTCCGACTGGGCCGCGTTGGCCACCGCATCGGCACGGCGGGCGGGGCTCGAGGGCAATTTCCGAAAGCATTGATGCTGGCACGTCGTCGGCCCGTGCTCGAAATTGGGAGACGAACATGAACCGAACAATCGAACTCCTGGCGCAGGGACAAAGCTGCTGGATGGATGATCTCACCCGGCAAATGATCCGCAGCGGCGATCTGGCACGGCGGGTTGGTGAGGAAGGCCTGCGTGGCATTACCTCGAACCCGGCGATCTTCGAGAAGGCGGTGGCGGACAACGCGGACTATGCCGATGACATCGCCCGGGCTACCGCCGCAGGCCAGTCGCCGGCCGGGATCTACGAACGGCTGATCACCGCGGACGTCCGTGACGCCTGCGACATCCTGCTTCCGGTCTACAAGGAGACCGATGGCATCGACGGTTTCGTCAGCCTGGAGGTGTCGCCTCACCTCGCTCATGACACCGAGGCCTCAATGGAGGAGGCGCGCAAGCTGTGGAAGGAAGTCGACCGGCCCAACCTGTTCATCAAGATCCCGGGCACGCCGGCGGGCGTTCCCGCCGTCGAGCAGTTGCTGTTCGAGGGTATCAACATCAACATCACGCTCTTGTTCTCGATCGCCCGCTACGAAGCGGTGGCCGAGGCCTATCTGCGGGCGCTCGAGCGTCGGCTGGCCGCCGGTCGATCACTCAATCATATCGCGTCGGTTGCAAGCTTCTTCCTCAGCCGCATCGACGTGCTGGTGGATCGGCTATTGCGGCAGCGCATCGTGCCGGACCGTCCTCCTCCCGATCCCGATCCGCGTACGCTTCTGGGAAAGGTCGCGATCGCCAACGCCAAGCTCGCCTATCAGGCCTTCAGCCGCCACCTCACAAGCAATCGCTGGATGGCGCTTGCCGAGAAAGGCACGCGCCCGCAACGCATGCTGTGGGCGAGCACCAGCACCAAGAACCCGGATTATCCCGACCTCATGTATGTCGAGCCGCTGATCGGCCCGATGACCATCAACACCATGCCGCGCAAGACGATTGCAGCGTTCCAGGACCATGGCACCGTGCGGGCGACGGTCCAGCAGGGCGTCCCGGACGCGCAACGCGTGATGGCCGACCTGGAGCGGCTCGGAGTGTCATTCGACCTTGTAACCGCTCAGCTCGAGAACGATGCGGTCCAGAAGTTCATCGATCCCTTCGATTCCCTGCTCAAGCAGCTCGCCGCCAACAGTGAGCGGGCCAGGGCCTAGCGATCAAGTCGTGGAGTGAGGTGAATCAGGCGCCGCCTTGTCGGCGGCGCCTGATTCCTTCGCGACCTCGCTGGCACATGTGGAACCCAGCCTAAGCCTCACCCTCGAACAATAAGGATCACCCTCGAACAGGAAGAGGACTCATGATGCGGATCAATCCAGTCGCATCATGATTTAGCCACGTCCCTTGTTCGCGACATGGTCCTGCAGTTGCTCGGTCGCGATCCATTTCCCGTCTTGGCCCCGCTCACGCGAATGCTCGGCCTTGTCGCGATTGGACAGGATCATGTTCTCGCCGATCAGATCGTCCCGCGGGTTGCTCAAACCTCCACTTCCGGCTCCCTTGCCCTTGTTTGTCGCGCCGGATCCGAAATGCTTTCCTGCTTTGTTCGTCATGCATTCGACCCTTCTTCCGTCCCTCTCACTGCCCCGTTTTCCGTTTCGGGGCCGGACGATTGTGCTTGTTGTGCTGGCTCTCCTGATTGAGACCGCCGCGACTCACCGGAAATTCCGACTGCCGCGCACTGCGGTTGGCGAGCCGAGGGGCGCTATCTCCTTCCGCGCGGGCAATGTCCTGCTCGACTTGCCGCGCGTCCGGGACATCAGGCTTCCGTTCCAGGATCCGCAACTGCTGTTCGTGGGTCATTCTGCCCTGCAGCTCGATCGAACGAGACGGACCGCCATGGTCCGAGCCTCGACGCGAGCGGCCCGCGCGACGGCGCGGTTTCTCGAGACCGCCTTGCGGATTGGTATCGTTTTCGACGTCGCCTTCGAAGGTGTTTTCGCCTTCCAACGCGTCGACATCGTCGGGCAGCGCCTGCGCCATTGTGACGCCCTTCGATCCGCCAATCAGCGGATTGCGACGGAGATCCGTATCAATCGGCTTCCTCAGTTTCAGATGTCTGCTCATGAGATCCTCTTCTCGATCGCCGTGTTCCTCCGCCCTTGTCCGCAGGGCGACGAGCATGGTGAAGGTCGCGTTCGCCACCGCCACCAGACACTTTACTGTGCCGCCGCAAAGGATCGTCCGCGGCCGGCTTCCTGACTTCGAGTGCGGCCTTTGCGTTTTCGCGCGCGGCTCCAGGGCCGCCCTGCCGGATGCTCGCGCGTGTCTTCGTGGAAGTCGACATTGCTACCGGTCCTGCTGATATCCTTGGTGGGTCGTGTTCTGCCGGGTGTTGCCCTGGTGGGCCTGCTGATCGGGTTTCTCGATATGCTTTTTTCCGGTTTGAGCTTGATGCGGATTTCCCGATTTCGGATCACCAGGCCCCTTGTGGCTTTGATTGTCATGGGGAACTGGAGGAGGCTTCGTCATCATTTGCTCCCTGGTTTTAGCTGCTCCCTGGTTTCCTGCCCGGCTTCGCATCACGCAGCCGACGGGACACCTTGCGCTGGCCATAGCGCGCGAACCTCCTCGGGGAGCGAATGCCGGACTTTTTCGGCCTGGTTGGGATCGATGTGGTGGTTCAATACACGGAACACCGCACGCGCCGCCTCGGCCGAATCGACCGGCTTATCCGAGTTCATTTGCGCCGATATGAGTGCAAGGAATTCCTGCTGCGAGCGCCACGTTCGCGGTGTCTCGCTTGGCCGCCATTGTTCGAAGTAGGTCCCGCGTACCAAGAGGGGCAGTTGCGCCCCAAGGTGAACAGCGAGATTGAGCGGAACGCGATCACGCACCGTTCGCAACACTGCACCCAAGACGTGCCACGCTAGCTGCTTGTCGCGGGGTAAGCGTCGCCATGATTTCATCCAACCATACATTCGTAAGGTGGATCGTTCTGTCGAATACATCGAGACCTGTTGCGCTCATGGGACTCATCCATCGTTGGTCCAACATGGGGGCAATACGACGTCCGCAGATAGGTTCCGAAGTGTTGATTTTGAGAGAGCATTGACAACATGGAAGAGCAAATCGCAACCGATCGATGCGCTGCTTCTTCGTGATCGCAGCGCCGTTGTTTGTTGTTCCGTTGAAGCATTCGAACGATCACGCCAGCCGCGGAACGCTTGAAGAAAACGCTGGAAGAGATTTGGTCGCTCGACCTGACGCACTTCGACGCGATGGTCGGCGTGAAGGAAACCCAGCGCCGCGCGGGACGTTGACTGGCAATCGATGCAGGCTTGAGGAGGACGCCTATGCAGGTGAAGCAAATCATGCAGCAGAAGGTAGCAATTGCTGACCCGAACATGACGATCCGCGACGTTGCCCGCAAAATGCGCGCCGGAAATATTGGTTGCTTGCCCGTCGGCGAGAACGACCGATTGATCGGCATGGTTACGGATCGCGACATCGCCGTGCGGGCGGTCGCGGATGGCCGCGCGCCGGGAAACACGTCGGTTCGTGACGTGATGTCGGGGGGCG
>Ga0099822_1007985_pt1 | contig 13588 bp, 7 predicted proteins | sample CowpeawhiteBW_FD_76839 | JGI IMG/M metagenome (GOLD analysis project Ga0099822, IMG submission 76839) | Root nodule microbial communities of legume samples collected from California USA - Cow pea white BW | ecosystem: Host-associated > Plants > Roots > Nodule | place: USA: California | collected... | reverse complement strand
TATAAAAATTAAAAAAAAAAAAATACAATTTGTTTTTTTTTCAAATAAAATAAAAAAATAAAAAAAAAAAAAAAAAAATTTATAAAATAAAAAAAAAAAAAAAAAAAAAAACTCAATAGGAAATGAAATGCTAACGAGAGAAGAAAATCCAATACCCAATACAATGAGGGCCAGTTTAATTAATAGAAGCTTGAAAATCTGAAAATCAAAAAGGTTCTAGGAAGTCCACATATATAACAAGGTATGAGGGCAATATGGATATTCGGATATTAAGATTTTTTTTCTAAAAAATTGATAAAACAAATAAATCGACAAAAAATTTAAATATATCCAACATAAGAGCATAATACTTTTAAAGAAGCATTCACAATACTGATTGCTCATTAATTAATTAATGGATAAATATATCAGTAGTAAATAGATGAAGATTGCAATTCACAGAAAACACTTGGTCATAACAAGTAAGCATAGTCCCATATATTTCCCCTGCCCATACCAAAATATACTTTTTTTACTATAAACATGTGACAAAAAATATGCAATGTACCCATTGAGGTTCGGATGTCATAAAAAATATTAGTGATGTCAAAAAGAAGTTTGGATCTGTAAAACCAAAAAAAAAAATGTTCTTTGGAAGATAGAATCTGAAAAGGATAAGTATTACCTCATCCTTTAGAAGACTCATTTGTTATCAATCAGAGAAACTATTGGGTTTCCATTAAACAGTTAAAAAACTATAGTAGTTACAGTGCTGTGTTATGAGTCGTATCCATAAATTATTGGATTGGTATCCTTGGAGAAATGGAGATGCATTAGGCAAATTAATCTTTTAAAGAAAATTAATGGATACTATACTACTTGGATTCATTTCAGGAAATATTGGTACAAAAAATGCATGAAAAACTCATTCTTTTGCATTTTGAGTATCTAGACTTCACAAAATAAGTTCTGATGGTAAAATCTATACCAAAACAGATCTTAACATTTGAACATCAATCAGACAAAACAAGCATACATGCATAAGTTGTCATTCACCATTTGAACATCAACCAGATAAAACAAGCATGCATAAGTTGTCATTCACTACACTTCAATCAAGGAGATCCAAATTTGCCAGACATGCAAAGTGATAATTAAATTCCACAAATATCAACCATTGTATAAATTTCTGTGAGGATAAATTACCATAAAGGAGAAAACATACCTTCAATTTTGGTATAGAAATCAGCCCTAAATTATTGATGCGCGATTTTTATAGATTCATTAAGTATGCGCCGCCAGTGATCACTGCAGTAGAAAATGGTATATAAATCTATGAAACATTTCTACAACTTCAAATAATAAAAAATGCAGTGAATATCAGAATCGATAAAAGAATTCAAGCTACATTTTCTAACAAGAATAGGGGAATTGATACCAAAGGAGACTAGATTAGGAAAATCTGAAGTAATAATGGAAGCAAGAGTTGGAGACACTGAATAATTCAAACTGCCCAATAAGTCAATGACTACAATGGGAAATTAATCTGAAAGCCTGTGACCGCAATGCAAAATTGGTCCGAAAGCCAGTGACCGCTATGCGAAATTGGTCTGAAACCTAGACATCAATGCAAAATGATCTGAAAACCAGTGTCTAAAATGAGAAATCGATTGAAATTGGATTTCATATGATAATTGTACCAGGCAAGGGTAGACCTACCGTATCTTGATGTTGAAGAGGGCTTCCACTCTGCGGTTAAATAGAACTTCCCTACAATGTCAAGAAAATAGCATTGTAAAGCACCAAAAAAATCTTAATAATGTCAAAATGCCAACTGGGACAATGTGGTCCTTGTCTTTGCTGACTAGACACTTGTCAAATGCGTTTCACACATTTATTGTCTAAAACAATCATTAATTATACTGCCGTTTGCAGATATGTTATAAGATGTATTTTTATCGCCCTGGATTAGATAAGAAAAATATGTAACCAATTATGCCATGTACAAAGAATATTCTGTTCTGTTGCATAGCTTTTTCTTACAAAGTTAGACTGCTAAAAATTGTAAAACAAACTTACAATTTGATGCGCAGGGGAAACTTGCAGATAAATATTCTAACTCTTAAGCTATGTTTTAGCATTTTATCGGATAAAGTGCAACCAAGGTAACATCACTTGCAATTTGATCAAAATGAGGTCCTTCTTTTCAAGCTTTGCCCCATTTTTGTCCCTTAAAAATTGTTATTGATATAAAGGATAGGAAACAGAGGAACTTTTCCGGACACCCTTTTTTTGTACATACTCTAAATTAGATGTAATTCCAACTGACACAAACTAAGATTTGATTAGAAAAATGGGACATCTTTTAAACTTTTCAGAATGAGGCCAAAAGAATTATTCATTAAGGAAGGAAATAGAAGAACTCCTTTAAGACAGTCCTGTTCATATAAGTTTAGTTATATCTTCTAGCATATCTAGCTGCTCACAGTTGCTAGAGATTAGAAGTAAAAGAATTACCAAAAAATTGCCTAGTAGTTAAATAATCTATGTAGCCTCTAAAGATCAACTTTTCAAATAATCTATGAAGTTGCTACTTGTTTTGATTATATGATTGAAAATTGGTTAGTGATAATTGAGAGGTAATATAATAGATTGATTGCATCAGGAAAATAAAAACTATGTAGTTTTCATTGTGGAAAGAGTAAAAGGGATAGATGGAAAAGAAAATTGTGAAATGATCAAGTGAGTAGTCTGTTAGACTAGAAGAAACTATATATTGTTTTGAGTCAATTGTGTGTAATTAGAAATTAATAATCTAGATTATATGTCAGTCCAAGAACTAATTTCCTCCATAGAGTTTTCAATAGTGTGTCCAAGAAAAGGATTTGAGTAAACCACATTTAACCCTTGCATTAGTACATTTCCTATGGAGATGTGTTGCATGATAGATTCTCCAGGATATCATTAGGAAATGAAAGAAAATTGTCCCAACATTATTAATCTTAGAATTTGAGTTTAGGACTATTTTCAATCATACAAGATTTGTTTGAGTTCAGAGTTATATTTACTTATATATAATTCAAGCCAACATTATTAACTTTTTAGATGACTAATATTATAGGTGACTCTTCTCAGAATCTGTGTTTAGCCTTAGTTATCCCATATATATTATGTATGCTCTCATTCTAGTCAGAAGCAGGATTTTCCTAATAGTCAAGGTTCATAACATATAATTAACATTTGTATAATGAAATACAGAACAGAAAATATAAACAAAACTTACAACACAAAGCAGACTTCCCTTAAGACATTTGGGACCAATTTCATTCCTCGACCTTTCAAAAATTTGGAAAGGTTAAAAAAAAAAAACAATGAAAGTTGAACAAATTTACCACTATTGTTTGGCCCGCCGTCTGGGTTGTTGGATGTAATGTGGGAAACATGTTGATGGATTCAAATACAATATTCCTCTGAAGCTTCCAACCCCGGCAACCATTTTTCCCAATTCATACCAAATAATTGTGTTTTTCTCCATCTTCAACAGGTTTTGCATTCCCAGCTTGCCTGATGAGAAATTACACAAAGAAGGATTGATGGCTTTAGTTGCAGTGGTGTCAGGGAAGAACATTGCTGCATCAAAGTTTCTCAAAATCATTTCTTTTTCTACAAATAGCATGAAATATGGGAAATTTCAAAGTAGGGTTCTCACAGTTGATATGCTGGTTGGAAACCAACAACCAAAAATAGAAACCCACTTGGATTGAAATCCCAATTCCAAAGAATTTGATTGAAAAGGGTTTGTTTGTGAAGAAGAGAAGTAAAATGAAGAGATGTTAGGCAAGGTGAATATTATCAAGTTCTCATTCACTTCAAGTAGGGCATTTCAATTCTCAAAGAAGACTATTGGGAATTGAGTCTAGAATAAGTTTAATTTTACATTTTTTATTAGATTGTCTTTCTTTTGAAAAAGAAATTCCATGTTAAACTAATTTTATAAAAAAAATATACAAATCAGTACTAAACTATTTACCCATTCCAATCTAAAAATTATGTTCTAAAAAAATCAAATTCTAAACATAGTTTTACGTTTTCTTTTTTAAGTTTTTATTTTCATTATATTTTAATTGAATAATTTATAAATATACAATTTATAATTTAAAAGTATATAATTATTATTTTATGAATGATAAATTATAATTTATATTACTTTACTTTTTTCATTTCTAAAATTTAAATACATGGATGACAAGTGGCATGAGCATTACACATAATTTTTTCTACAAATAAAAATTAATATTATTTTATTCCAATCAATTAAATTTAAAATCAATATGATTTTATTCTTATCACTTAAATAACAAAGAAGTATCAATTACATTTTAACTTAATTTTTGTATTTATAAAAAAATAATTTTATATTTTTAAATTATAACTTATTTTTTTCAACAAGCTAATTAAAATGTATATTTAAATATATTATTAACTTATGAATAAGATTTTTTTATTATTATATAATATATATATATATGCTATTTTATAATTTTTTATAAATAAATTAACTATGTTTGAATATATTATATTCATATCTATTGTAAATATACATTTACATTTATAATTATATGAATAACCCTTTCTTTATTTTTATGAATTAATTAAAAAAAATTATTCAATCGGTAGTAGGAAGTGAATTCTAACTTGAGAAAAAACAAATCATGGGATGAATATTTAGCGTTGGTTTCTTAATTGGAACTTAAAAAATATATATCAAATGACATTTATTAATTCATGTGTAAAAATAATAATAAATAAATAAAAATTAATTCAAATGAGTGACAATATTTTATAAACTAAAAGATTATAAAGTTCTTTGGTAACTAAATATAATTCTAAAAATAAAACCAATTTAAAATACAATAAGTTCTAAATGTGTTAGAAAAATAAAAAAGTTACACCCTTATGGTCTGTTTATAAAACATGTAAATATAATATCACACTTTTATTTGTTTACTTTAATGTTTTCATTTCTAACTTCTTGTGAATTTTTTTAGAAAACTTTAATCATTTAGAAAATGATTTAAAAGTCGTAGTATTTTAATAACAATACTAAATTATTAAACTATAAAAGCTATTATCTTTATAAATATTTTTTAAGTTGTCTCTTATCTAATCTTCTGAGTTTATCTTTAGTGTGTGTGATCATAGACCATCAATAGTTGGTAGAGAAGTCTACACTTATGAGATCAAAATCTCAAATAAAGTAAAGATTATTTTTTGTTATTTTTTTTAGTTAATTTATTATTTTTAGTCAGACGTGGTTCTAAAATCTATGCATGTGACTAGAAATAGCTTAAAGAGAAAGTTTGTTTAGTTGTGATCGTAATGATTAATGGACTTTAAACTTAATTTAACATCACAAAATTGGCTTGTAACCTTTTAAACTCGTTTATCGTATGTGTGACGATTATAGACCACCAACAATTTAATGGCAGAGAGGTCTACACTTATGACTGATCAAAATCTCAAACAAAGTAAGTTCACATTTTGCTATATTTTTCAGTTAATTTAACATTTTGATGCACATGTGGTTCTAAAATCTATACATGTGACTAAAAATAGCTCAAAGAAAATGTTTATTTAGTTGTGGTTATAATCATAAGTGAACTCTAAGCCTAACTCAACATTACCAAATGGGCTTGTATGATGAGGCTTGAACCTACTTATATATTGTAAACTCATCTTATCTTTAGTTTATGTAAGATCTCCAACACACATATACATCTCTAGTGTGAGACTAAACATTAATGAGTGGTTCAATAGCGATCCAATAGCGAGTAGAACGATAATCCCAACAAACAACAAATTTCACTATGATAGATTCTAACATATTACTTTGATATTATATTGAGAAGTGAACTTTAAACCTAACCCAACTTCACAAAATCAACTTATAAGAAGAGGTTTGCACCCAATTATCTAGTCAATGTGGGATCTAAAATACACTCACATGCATTGAGACTCACCTTATCTCTAATTGATGCAGGATCTCTTGTGTAGGCAGGTAGAGAATCTTATAAGAAATAGAGTTTCAATGAATAACTATGAGTTAAATGGTTGTATAAACAAGGTAAAGGAAGCTAATATTTTTTTGAAACATTTGATTTATCTTGTTTGAATTGATGTAAAATGATATGAGTTTACAGTTCTTGAATTAGTATATGTGAAATTGTTGATTTGTTTGATTGTGTAATTCGACTAAATTAAGATTTCTAAATGAATTTGTTGAACTGAAAATTGAGTTGTGAAATGTAGTGTGAATATGTGGGGTGACATCTTTGGTCCTAATGAGTCATTTAAAATAAATAGAGTATGACAACACTTATTAGAGTCAAAGGCATTGTCTGTTATGCAGATTTTTGTGTTTGGTTTATGCAGACTCGTTGGGTGAGCTAAATATTAGTTGGGCGAGATTTGAAAATATTAATATCAGAGAGCCTCAGGATCATTCACTCACTGGGTGAGCTTGATTAAATCAACTCCAAAGGCTTGAGCCATTGGGCGAGGGAATGAGTTGTTAAGCAAGAGTTGAATTTGATGCATGAGAGGTTTGGATAGACAAGTCTATTCTCGCTATGCATGTTTAGTTGTTCCAATATTTGACTTGTTGGGCAAGTCATTTAGTTGTTGAACGAGTGTCATCCCACAAGTAGCTCACTAAGCGAGTAAGTAAACTTACTAAGCAAGTATGTTAAGTGTGATATTTTGTATATATGTTTTGGAATGTGAATGATCATTGATGAATTATTATACTATTGAATGGTTAGTGTTTTAAGAGAATAAAAGCATGCCAATACAATGAAATAAATTGGTATATAGATGATGTGGATATTGTATGATGCTTAATTAAATAATATATGATTTAAAATGTTGAAATACACAACAATACATGCAAATATGAGGATTTGGTAGATATATGATATGAATGAGGAGTAGCAACGAAATGAAATTATTGGTATAATTAGATTGTGTATATTGCATAGAGTAGGAAATCAATTTGTAAAGTCATCATAACTCTACTAAACTCACAAACTCATATAAATGATGAAGTTTAGGCGATGAGAGTTTGAGGAGATTCCTACAATGGAATTTGATGTTAGAGACCCCTTTTTTCACAAGGCTATAAGTGAATTTATCTTAACAGTATATGATTGAGACATGGGAAATTTGGCTTGATTATGACACTTTAATCATGATTATATGATAGGTGTAAAACTTCATAAGTATTTGATTCAATGCATAAGTCCGAAATTAAGTCTATAATATTTTATGTTAAAACTATAGATGTGATGAATTGATAACGCTTATTATATTGTGAATTGTGTAGTCTAATAGTTATGTTTAAGCAATGATTAAATATGATTTTAGTCCCTTAACCTTCACTAGAACTTTTGACCAAATTTAGTCTCAAACTTTATTTTATTAAATTTATTTAATGTTTCAAACGTGTTTCATAATAGCATTTGAGTTTTTTACACAGTTTGACTTCGTTTTAATGTTAGCTGAGAAACGCATTTGACACGTCAAATAAACTTAACAAAATTTGATTAAAATGACTAAATTCATACATTGTTAAAGATAAAAAATTAAATTAGTCAAAAATTCCATAAAAATACTAATTCTAATTTTCACCGAAAATTAAGGAATCATAAATGTATTTAACACTTTAAATAAAATGATTTTTATTACATAATTGTTCAAAATACTATTAACTTCTTTTTTTTCGGTTTAAAAAGGATATAAATAGCGGAAGTTATGTTAGTTTGTTTTGTATTCCATAAAGTTTCTTGTATAAATTATTGACAAATATTGTAATACATTGAAGAAACTTCATACCTAATTTTGTTTAGATGAATAAAGTTTGTTTTAATAAAATTAAAAAAAAAAGTGTTTCATTAATCTAAAGATAATAAATAGAAAAAAATGATATAATTTTCTTACAAAAAAATTCAAAAAAAGATTAATTAATCTTTTATTTAAAATTTAATAAAATTAAGTTAGTAAAAAATTAATTAAAATTCAAAAATTAGAATCTTTCTTCTTCAAAAAATGATAATAATTTTGACTTTAAAACCAAAAATTACAAAATATTGTGTTGCCTATTTCCTAAATTTCCTCTCACAACAAATATACACTCGCACTACAGGCCTCACACTGCTCCATGCACGTAGGGACATTTTCCTCCTCCGTTACCACACATGAAGAAATAAACTCTATCATATGCTTCCTCACTCACCTCATTACGTTGTGTTTGGATTGGGATATGCATTTGGAGGAGTATATTTACATTGATAAGAGTTGATTTGTAAGTAAAAATAAAGTTGTTTGAATGATAGAAAATATGTTATAATTTAAATGGATATGAGTGAAAAGTTTATGAGAAATTGTGTATGATGTGAGTGATAAAAATTAATAAATTATAATTTTTAATTGAGTAATTTGTATGATTATCATTTTATCCTTCTATATAAATAGACGAAATGATATTAAAATAAAATTAAAAATGTTATTTAAAATTAAAAATATAATTTATTGATATTATCATTAATAACTTAAAATAAATTATTATTATTCTAAAGAATAACTTGAAATAATTTATAATATAAATTATTTAATTTATATCTTCACATTTATTTAAATTTATTTTATTTTGTATAATTAATTTATTTACGAAATATATTTATTTGAATAATAATAATATTATTATTAATACTAATTATTATAATAATTATCTATATATATATATATAAAGGACTTTTTTTTATATTTTAAAATATCAATTTTACTTTTTAAAATATAATTATTTATTAAATTTTTAAAATAATTTTATTGTGATGAATTCTCTTTTTCTACGTTCCTATGCATTTTAAAAAGTATTAAAATGTACAATTTAATTGCAAATTCATCCTTTTAAACCGGCGTTAATCTGTATAACCATCTGCACCTCAATTTGTATCCTATAAATGATACTGATGCGAATCCAAAAGCATAACATATTAATGTTCAACATTATTATCTCCGTCATCGTACACAATCATAACCAACACGCCAAAGAAAAGCTTCCATAGGGGATTCCATTCCATTTTTTTTTTCACAACCCACCACAGATTCATCACCCAATTAGGCACCACCATCATCCATTCACCATTAGAACCTCCATTATCTAACCTCCATCACGTTTCACCTTTCTCATCATCTCCATTATTATTCATTCTCCACCCCAATTTTTTTTTTTTCCAGAATCATATATTACATCATTAGACAAGATCAGTATGTACTCTATTCATCTCCAAAATTTCAGCGCCTCCATAGAATCCACTTCTCCATCTAACTAAACATATCACAGAGTCATACAGAATCACTTTCTCCTACCACGGTATCGGTTTCATCTATATTCCAACCATCACAGCACCTGCATTCATCCAGAATTCTCATCAACACTACACAAATTCATCAACATCTTCTTCACAACAAAGCTGAAAACAGAGAGCACGCCCAGCTAACCATCTTCATCTAAGGTAACATTTAAATGCATTCACTGCCTTTATTATGTTATTGTGAAGCATCCATTTAGGTCACCAAATAATCAAAACAACACAAGAAAAGTTAAAAAAGAAAATGTGAACGAGAGAAGGGAAGGAGGAGATTAAATCAGTGGACGGGAGATGAAGCTTCGGGTTCGATCACCGGAAGGGCGAATGGTGGCAGTGTTAAAGACGTGAATGGTGGCGCCAGTGGTAATAGGCGAAACGCCGGCGACGTCGCTCGGAAGGAAGAGAGTCACGGCGCCGCAAAGAAATAGTCCAACAGGAGCTCTGAGTCGTGGATCTGGGCTGGGATTCCAGTGGTGCCTCCAGCCTCCGGAGACGAACGGTGGCGGAGCGCCGTTGAAGCGAACTACGTCTCCGATCGAGGTTCGCCGGAGAAGCTGAAACGCGAATTGGAGAGCGGAAGGAGAGATCGGGTTGAACGAGAATAAATATGTAGAAGCAATCTTGTCGGATTCAAACTAAAAAAATTCAAAATAATTTTTCTTAGGTATAAATACACATTTGGTAGCCAAACTTTTTCGGAAAATTTGATTTGGTATCCAAATTTTAGGAATGTTCAATTTGGTACCCAATTTTCTAAAGAGATTCAATTTGATCCTCTCCCTTAAGTTGGAGTTAACACGACGTGTCAAGCCATTAAATTTTAATTTTTTTAATTCTTTTTTCAAAAAATTAATTTTTTTTTTCAAAAATTTAAAAAACTGTCACATGTCAATTTTTAGTACCCTAATTTAAATTTTTGGTTCAATTTAATAGCCAAATTTTTTAAAATATTCAATTTCGTCATTTTTTATTTGAGACCAAATTAGTAAATAAGCTTAATTATAACTTATATAAACATGTTAAAATAATTATTTTGAATTTATACATTAAATCACTACACCTAAATATTCAAATTATTTTAATCATGACAAGTGTAAAAAATTTCATGTATAAAAAATTACAAATGTTAAAATGTAAAAAATAAAATAATTTAAGTATTTAAGTGTGTCAACACCCAATTTCGTCCGGGTAAGAAATAAAAAAATTTTCCTTTAAAACGATTAGGAGAAGGGAAAAATAGAAAAAAGTGAACATTGATTTGTATATAGATATATTCCTACTTTTACTTTCATCCCTTTTTTTAATTTTTATTTAATTTTATGTTGTTTTATTTTATTTAATTTTATTTAAGTTTATTTAATTTTGTCTTTAAACTTTTAATTTAAATTTTAATATTTTTGTTTCATTTTCTTATTTTATTTTTTTTTATTCTTTTTGAAAAAAATATTAAAAAAAAAAAGAAAGAGGGTGAAAATTTGAAGTCAACTTTGGCTGTTCCACCTCCGCTCCATCTCTGCTGCCCTTTCCACTCTCATGCAAAGAAAATTGTTGATCTTCACACGTTGCTCTGCTCTTGAGGTTTTGACACTCAAAAGGAAATCGTGGGCATGTGTGTCACGGCTGCATCAATGACAGTCACGGCAGCGGACAGCAGACGTAGCTACACTGATAGGGTGGTGGCTGGGAGGCATCCTGGCTTATGCTTTTGGTCATAGGCTTATGCTTTTGGTCATCTCAGAATGTTATGCAGAGTATGATGAAAGGGGAAACTCGCATGGTAATAGAAGAGAGGAAAGCCATTTGAAAAGGGGGACTCCCTGGAGAAAGGATACAGTTTCGCAATATCACAAATAGGGAGAGCAACAAAGCAAGAAAAGGGGAGAACATAAGAGATAACAGAGGAGAGTTGGGAAAGGCAACGGAGGTGGAAGAAAAAAGCACTGAAACCGGTTGGAGGAGTAACACCTCTGAGAAGTAACGGCAAGAGGCATAAAAGAGATCTACAACAGGTAAGCACCGATAGCTCTAATGAACATAAAATCATCTGACTTTTAAATGCTTGAATGTATATGGTGTTGTGTTGTGCTACATTTTCTATTGGTTGTTGATTCTTGATCCCATGGGAGTTGTCGTCGCCTCCATTTGCATACGATTGTGTCTTGCATCTAAATAAAATAAAGCTATCAGAACCCCTGCAACCAGAATACACATGTTACCATTACCCTCTCCGCTTCACTATTGCTCACGAACAATCCACCGATAGCGCATATTCACACACAGTATGAACTTCGTTCTCGATCTCACCAACCTGTAACCCACACCCCCTTCGTATCCTATACACTCCTGGATACAAAAATCATCATCACTATCCCGCACTCTTCCATCAACCTCCAACCTTCACAAAAATAACCAAAATCGGGGAACCTCTATTCATCATCCTCGACCCACCGATACAATGAGACACCCAAACCCATTCATCCAACCTAGCACAAATCAGAAACAGAGAACAGTGAGGTGAGTGAGATAAAACCATCGCCGGCGGCGTTGCCGCCGGCGAGTCAGAGTTTCGCCGATGCGGATTGCGTGCAAACTAGGGTTCAGCCACGCTGATGTGAGGAAAGGAAGAACTGAACTAGAATCTGCTCCCAGTTCACGACGACGACGCTGTGATGGCGGTCTTGGTCGCGGTGGTGCGAAGAGTGAGCGAAGTTCGAGCATCCCTGGGTTCTCGACGCCAACGCCGCTAGTGTAAGCTTGTGTCTCCGGTGGTGCCTGTGGCCAGCTACGACGGAGGCGGCAAATCTTGGTTGGCTACGGAGGTGCGACGAAGGAGCCTCGCACGCGGAAGACGAGAACCAAGGAGCACTCGCGAAAAGAAAAGAATGAAGTCGAAACGGCGGCACGAGCACCGGCAGCTCCGTCGACGGTGGCCGCGTCGCCGGCGTTTAAGGTCGTGCAGACGCGCGTCCCAGGGCCTGCGTTTGTGTTGGTGGTGTCGAGAAGAAGAGGCTGCGGGGAGAGCTTCGACTTTAGTTAGGGTTTTTGTTTTTTTAGAGAATAAATGAAAGTGACCTGGCTTTTCTTTTTCTTCCTACACCCCCACTGTTGTTAACCCACGCTCTATGTCTCATGTTAGTTTTGGGCCTGTTTTACGCTGCGTGCATTCCCATCATTAGGATCCCGTACCCCATGTTTCACTACTCACGCCACTAGTGACTACTTCCTGCACCACCAGTTTTCCTGATCACACAATCCATTGGGTTTGTTTGTTATCTTACTCATTGCAACCCCTGTTTTACTATACATACACCTCCCAATATTTGCTGATGACACCACCGCTTTTGCTGACTGCAGAACCCGTTTGTGCTTTACTTGTTTTGGGCTTGTTTTCCTTATTTTACTTGCTGCACTCCCATCTTTAATGCACACACCCTCACTAATTATTCATGCACTCTCATATCTCATATTTTTGTATTTCACTTCTATTTTTCTTAAATAATTTCATCCTTTTATTTATTTATCTTTTTGTTATTTTTTATTTTTTTAATATATATATATATATATATTGAAAATTATAAAAAATTGCAAAAAATAGAAAATAAAAAAAAATGTTCTCTTTCATTTCATTGTGTCTGTCCGGTCGCTCGCACCGTGTGACACTTATTTTCTAAAAAAAAAAAAACACATCAAAAATAGTTTTCTTTCTCTTTCAGTGTTTGTCCGACCCTCCGCGTCGTGTGACACGTATTTCCATGTAATTCAAAAATACAAAAAAATATAAAATTCCAAAAATATAAAAAAAAACATCAACATTTTCAAACAAACAAGTTTTTTAAGAACTACGTGATCCTTGATTCTCCCTGTGAGATACGTAGGAGCAATGCCAGTTCTTGTTAGGTTCACCTCTAAAAAAATCAAATCATTTTCTCAATTGTTTTCCAAATCGTTTCTCTCAAAGAATTACGTAACCCTGATTTCTCATTTTGAATGAGAATACGTAGGACCAAGGTCAATCCTTGTCGGGCCTAAAAAATTAAAAAAAAAATATCTTTGTTTCTTTTTTAGCATTTTTGTCTTATTATTTTTGGGGAAATTAATATTTTGAAAACCACATCAACTTTGCATTTTTAATTAAAGGTACCGCCCTCGGGCGGGCGCGGTAGGGTGCTAACACCTTCCCT